>ERZ778517.859-NODE-859-length-27828-cov-10.127030_pt1 | contig 27828 bp, 14 predicted proteins | sample MGYA00510341_ERZ778517 | MGnify/ENA primary metagenome ERZ778517 (study PRJEB29527, sample SAMN07138964) | mouse gut metagenome | material: feces | host: mouse | place: China:Nanjing | collected 2016-01-25 ...
CCGTGTAAGAAAAGCAGAGAGGCCCTCCCGAGGTTGCCGCGGCGGCCTCCCGGCTCTGCAACGAGGCCGTCGCGGGAAGACAACAACGCCGTAATGGGAGAGCCGGGAGGCCCTTATGGCAAAACTTCGACACCCGAAATGCGTGTCAAAAAAGCAGAGAAGGCCTTACGGCTTTTCTATTTCGACAAAAAAGAAGTGCGCTTTTTTAAGAATAAAATGTACATTATGATTTATCCGCCATACTTTCCTGTTACAACAGGGTCGGAACCCCTTCGCTTAGGCAACACAGACTATGAATATATAAAAACAGGCAATGACTATATAAAAAATGCCCACCGTTAAGGACGATGGGCCAACCTGAATGTTTTCACAACGGAATAATCCTTATTGTGATTTGCTTAAAATTCACTGCAAATATACGAAAAAATAATTATATACAGCGTATTTTTTATTATTTTTCACTATATTTGCAGTTGTAATATAATCTGAAACCTAAACTATAGATTACGCATTATGAAAAGAATATTAGGACTTGACCTCGGAACGAGCAGCATAGGATGGGCGCTTGTTAACGAAAGTGAAGATGAAAGGGAACAGTCATCCATCATAAAACTTGGAGTAAGAGTGAATCCTCTTACTGTTGACGAACAACGGAATTTTGAAGCAGGCAAACCGATAACCACCAACGCCGAAAGGACTCTGAAGAGAAGTATGAGGCGTAATCTGCAAAGATATAAGCTGAGACGTGATAATCTGATAGAGATACTTACAGAGCATGGATTTATAACTCCAGAAACCATTTTGGCTGAGCAAGGCAACAAATCCACATTCGAGACATACAGGCTTAGAGCAAAGGCTGTTACGGAAGAAATATCGTTGGAGGAGTTGGCCCGTGTACTGCTTATGATAAACAAGAAGCGTGGATATAAGAGCAGCAGAAAGCTGGATACCAATGAAGACGGTAAGATTATAGACGGCATGGAGGTGGCAAAGCAGCTCTATGACGAAGGGCTTACCCCGGGGCAGTATATGTTGAGGCTGATGGATAGCGGCAAACGTTATACTCCAGATTTTTATCGTTCGGATTTGAAGGATGAGTTCGGGCGGATATGGGATTTTCAGAAGACATTCTATCCGGAACTGCTCACCGATGAATTGCGTCAAGAACTTGCCGGCAAGAACGAGAAGCAGACATGGGCTATATGTGCCAAAACTTTTTCGCTTGTAGGATTGAAACGTACAGCAAAAGGAGAAGAACTGAAGCGTGAAAACTATAAATGGCGTGTGGACAGCCTTAGTGAAAAGATGGATTTGGAAAGCCTGACCGTTGTTCTTCAAAAGATAAACGGGCAGATAAACGGGTCGAGCGGTTATCTTGGTGAAATGAGCGACCGAAGCAAGGAACTGTATTTCAAAAAGCAGACCGTAGGCCAATATCTTATGTCGCGACTTGACAAGAATTCGCACTACAGTCTGAAGAACAAGGTGTTCTACCGTCAGGATTATCTTGATGAGTTTGAAATGATTTGGGAAAATCAGGCCCGGTATCACAGTGAACTTACCGACAGCTTGAAACATGAGATTCGCGATGTAGTGATATTCTATCAGCGTTCGTTGAAATCGCAGAAAGGACTGATAAGTTTCTGTGAGTTTGAAAACAGACAGATGGAAACGGTAAAGTACGGAAAGAAAAGACTGAAAACCGTGGGACTGCGTGTGTGTCCGAAGTCGTCACCGCTGTTTCAGGAATTCAAGATTTGGCAGATTCTCAACAACATACAGGTATCGGGAAAAGTGGTTCGCAAACAGTCTGTCGATTTGTTTGGTGAGACTGTTGAGATGGCGAACGGCAAACGTTTCCTTTATCAGGAAGAAAAAGAAAAGCTGTTTCGTGAATTGAATATCAAGGCCAAGATGTCGAAAGCCGAAGTGCTCAAACTGCTTTTCAAGAATCACAAGGAACTTGATTTGAACTATAAGGAGATAGAAGGCAACAGGACGCAGGCTGCGCTCTTTGCCGCCTATCAGACGATTATCGACATGAGCGGGCACGGCACACACGACTTTTCAAAGATGTGCGCGGACGACGTTATGGATATTGTAAGCAATGTTTTCGGCGGGTTGGAATTCGGTACGGACATACTGTGTTTCGACTCGTCTCTTGAAGGCAAGGCCTTTGAGCGGCAACCGGCTTACCGGCTTTGGCACTTGCTGTATTCTTTTGCCGGTGACAACTCGAAGACCGGAAACGAGAAACTTATCAGTAAGATATCAGAGCTTTATGGTTTCGACAGGGAGTATGCGGCGATAATTGCCGGTATAAGTTTTCAGTTGGATTACGGTAGTCTGAGCGCCAAGGCTATACGCAAGATTCTGCCTTACATGAAAGAAGGCAATGAATACAGTGTGGCTTGCGGATATGCAGGATACCGCCATTCAAAAAACTCTTTGACCAAAGAAGAACTTGCCAACAAATTGCTTTGCAACCGTCTTAAGCCGTTGCCCCGCAACAGTCTGCGTAATCCTGTTGTGGAAAAGATTCTCAACCAAATGATTAATGTGGTAAACTCTGTTGCCAATGTATATGGCAAGCCAGACGAGATACGCATAGAGATGGCACGGGAGTTGAAGAACAGTGCAAAGGAACGCGAGGAAATGACAAAGGCCATAAGCAAGGCTACGGCCGACCACGAATATTACAGGCAGATTCTGAAAAATGAATTTGGCATAGAAAATGTGAGCCGTAATGATATAATAAGGTATAAGCTGTATATGGAGTTGAAGGACAAAGGATTCAAGACTCTGTATTCGAACACGTATATCCCTCGGGAAAAACTTTTCAGCAAAGAGTTTGATATAGAACATATTATTCCGCAGGCACGGCTTTTTGACGATTCGTTTTCAAACAAGACAATCGAAGTGCGGAGTGTAAACATTGAAAAAGGCAATATGACAGCATACGACTATGTATGTGGCAAATATGATGCAGATAAGGTGAGCGCCTATAAAGTAAGGGTGGAAGAACTGTTCAAAAACGGAACTATAAGCAAGACCAAGCGCGACAAGCTGCTGATGAGTGAGGCTGATATCCCATCCGGATTTATCGAGCGTGATTTGCGCGATTCGCAGTATATCGCGCGAAAAGCACGTGAGATACTGGAGAGTTTGGTAAGGACTGTTGTCCCCACGACCGGCAGCATCACTTCGCGTCTGCGTGAAGACTGGCAGCTTGTGGATGTGATGAAGGAATTGAACTGGGACAAATACAACCGTCTTGGACTTACAGACTTTGTTGTCGACAAAGACGGGCGGCGTATACGTCGCATAAAGGACTGGACAAAGCGAAACGACCACAGGCATCACGCCATGGATGCACTGACCATAGCTTTTACCAAGCCAAGTTATATACAATATCTCAACAATATGAATGCCCGTAGCGACAAAGGCAGCAGTATATATGCAATAGAGAAGAAAGAACTGTATCGTGACAATGGCAAACTCAAATTTCAGCCACCCATGCCGCTCGATGTGTTCAGAGCAGAGGCAAAACGTCATCTTGATGGAATACTGGTGTCGATAAAGGCAAAGAACAAGGTTGTGACACGAAATACGAACGTATCGAAAATCAAAGGAGGAACGAAAAAGAAAGTACAACTCACTCCTCGCGGGCAGTTGCATAACAAAACTGTATATGGACGGATAAAACGGTATGTGGTGAAAGAGGAGAAAGTGAATGCTTCGTTCGATATGCAGAAGATAGACACTGTGGCCAATATGCGTTATCGCATGGCGTTGAGTGACAGACTGCAGCAGTATGGCGGAAATGCCAAGAAAGCATTCACCGGCAGTAACAGTTTGCAGAAGAATCCGCTGTATGTCGATGATATGCACATCATAGCAGTGCCAGAACGTGTAAAGACAGTGGGATTTGAGTATGTATATACAATACGGAAAGAGGTTACGCCCGATTTGAAAATAGACAAGGTTGTAGATTCCAAAGTGCGTAACATACTGAAAGCACGGCTTGAGCAATTTGGCAACGATGCAAAGAAAGCATTCGTTAATCTTGACGAGAATCCCATCTGGCTGAATAAGGAAAAAGGCATTGCCATAAAGCGCGTTACGATAACCGGTGTAAGCAATGCCTTGGCATTGCACGACAAACGTGATAATAGCGGAAAGCCAATGCTTGATGTCAACGGTCACAAGATGCCTGTGGATTTTGTCAGTCCCAGCAACAATCATCATGTGGCAATATACATGGATGCGGATGGAAAGATGCAAGACGACATCGTTTCTTTCTATGAAGCAACCATGCGCGCCAATCAGGGTTATCCTGTAATAGACAGGGATAAGAACAGAAGTGAGGGGTGGCAATTCCTGTTTACGATGAAGCAAAACGAGTATTTCGTCTTCCCGAATGAAGAAACAGGCTTTGACCCTAATGAGATTGATTTGCTTGATCCGAACAACTACCCGATAATCAGTCCAAATCTTTTCAGAGTTCAGAAGCTATCGAAAACAGAAGGGAGGATCTATATGTTCAGACACCATCTTGAAACTACAGTTGATGACAAGAAAGAATTACAGGAAGTGACATGGAAGCGAATAAACTCGCTTGATAAACTGAAAAATGTGGTGAAAGTGCGTGTAGATCACGTCGGTAGGATTGTGTCTGTAGGAGAGTATTAAATTAAAAACATTGCGCCATGATAAAGAAAACACTGTATTTCGGAAATCCGGCATATCTGTCGCTCAGGCAGGGGCAGATGGTTATCAAACTGCCGGAAGTGGAGCGTAACGACAGTCTTCCGGAACACATGAAACGCCGGATGGAGGTGACAAAGCCTGTGGAGGATATAGGAGTTGTGGTATTGGACAATCGTCAGATCACCATCACCCAAGGTCTGATAGAGGCGCTGCTTGACAATAACTGCGCCATCATCACTTGCGATAGTCGCAGTATGCCGGTGGGACTTATGCTTCCGTTATGTTGCAATACTGTGCAGAGTGAGCGTTTTTCCGACCAGCTAAAAGCCTCACTTCCGCTCAGAAAACAACTGTGGCAACAGACTATCAAGGCTAAAATAAGGAATCAGGCGGCAGTCCTTTCTGCCTGTACCGGCAATGAGGCGAAGAACATGTTGAGGTGGGAGGATGATGTGAAGAGCGGCGACCCTGACAATCTCGAAGGGCGCGCGGCTGCGTATTACTGGAAGAATATCTTTGCCGGATTTCCTGAGATAAATGATTTCACACGTGGTCGTGATGGTTTTCCGCCCAACAATCTGCTGAACTATGGTTATGCCATATTGCGTGCTGTGGTGGCCCGCGCTTTGGTGTCGAGCGGAATGTTGCCCACGATGGGCATACATCATCACAACAGATACAACGCATATTGTCTGGCTGACGATATAATGGAACCTTACCGTCCGTACGTAGATGAACTTGTCTTTGGTTTAATAGCCGAAAATGATGGATGTGTGCCCGATATTACAAAGGAGATAAAAGCACGGCTGCTTTCGGTGCCGACGTTGGAAGTGGTTATCGGTGGCAGGCGCAGCCCGTTGATGGTGGCTGTCACTCAGACCACGGCTTCGTTATATAAATGTTTCAGTGGAGAGTTGCGCCGTATATCATATCCTGAGAGATAACGTATTGATTTTTATGGACCGGTTTAGTGAATATCGCATTATGTGGGTTTTGGTGTTTTTCGATTTGCCTACCGAAACGAAGAAGGATAAGAAAGAATATGCCTTGTTTCGTAAGAATTTGCAGCGCGATGGATTCACCATGTTCCAGATGTCCATCTACGTACGGCATTGTGCAAGCATGGAAAATGCTGAGGTTCATATAAAGCGTGTCAAGGCGTTTCTTCCAAAGTTCGGGCATGTGGCCATAATGTGCATCACCGACAAGCAGTTTGGAAACATCAGCGTGTTTTATGGAACAAAACCGATGGCACCAAATGCACCGGGACAGCAACTTGAACTTTTTTGATTTTTTAACTTCAGAAGATGGAGTTTGTAGCTCATTTTGTCTCGTTTTTATAGGATGAAACAAACCGAATAAGATAATTGCTGTTTATATTACACTAATGGAATCCTGCATTAATGCAAGATTCCGTTAGCAAGACATACATTCTTTTCTTTTTCTGATTTCTAAGATATATCTTTGATATACAGAACGTTACATCAACTGTGATGTTAGTCTCAATGCAAAGATACGAATTTTAAAGCAAATCACAACATAAAATAGTGTTCCAAAATACGACGGGTTGATGTTAGTCTCAATGCAAAGATACGAATTTTAAAGCAAATCACAACCGGCTTTCTCTTTTCCCTCAAATGGGCGGCGATGTTAGTCTCAATGCAAAGATACGAATTTTAAAGCAAATCACAACCTATTGGTTGCCTATTGCATCCGTGATTGAGATGTTAGTCTCAATGCAAAGATACGAATTTTAAAGCAAATCACAACACCCATGCCATTAAATCAGTTGGACGGAATGATGTTAGTCTCAATGCAAAGATACGAATTTTAAAGCAAATCACAACGGTTGTGTTAATTATCTTCCCGTTCGCTAAGATGTTAGTCTCAATGCAAAGATACGAATTTTAAAGCAAATCACAACTACTCTTGTTGCAATTAAACTCATTGTTTGGATGTTAGTCTCAATGCAAAGATACGAATTTTAAAGCAAATCACAACGCCGTCCATTGTTTCCCGGTAACGGGGGACGATGTTAGTCTCAATGCAAAGATACGAATTTTAAAGCAAATCACAACTCGTTATTTCATCTTTGGCCGACGTCTCAGGATGTTAGTCTCAATGCAAAGATACGAATTTTAAAGCAAATCACAACGCCGTTACTGAAATCGCAACTTTGTTCATAGATGTTAGTCTCAATGCAAAGATACGAATTTTAAAGCAAATCACAACCTATAAAGCAAAACGGCGGCGGATTGTCGGATGTTAGTCTCAATGCAAAGATACGAATTTTAAAGCAAATCACAACTCCCGTTGGTATGAAGTAATCAACGCTTTGGATGTTAGTCTCAATGCAAAGATACGAATTTTAAAGCAAATCACAACAGCCGTGGGAGTTCATGAAAGAATGCCCGTGATGTTAGTCTCAATGCAAAGATACGAATTTTAAAGCAAATCACAACTAGTCGCCAACGAAAAGGTCGCAACGCAACGATGTTAGTCTCAATGCAAAGATACGAATTTTAAAGCAAATCACAACAGGACGGCAGATTTAAAATTGAGCATGTCCGATGTTAGTCTCAATGCAAAGATACGAATTTTAAAGCAAATCACAACCGATAGCAATAAAAAGATTATCGGCGGTTGGATGTTAGTCTCAATGCAAAGATACGAATTTTAAAGCAAATCACAACACGTTGTAAGCAAGAACCCGGCAACCCGAAGATGTTAGTCTCAATGCAAAGATACGAATTTTAAAGCAAATCACAACAGGGTAGGAATAACAAAGAACCCGTATTTGGATGTTAGTCTCAATGCAAAGATACGAATTTTAAAGCAAATCACAACACGCCAACTAATCGACAATCGGCGGGAACGATGTTAGTCTCAATGCAAAGATACGAATTTTAAAGCAAATCACAACATATTGCGTTTGCTGCCTACGCTTTGCCCAGATGTTAGTCTCAATGCAAAGATACGAATTTTAAAGCAAATCACAACGCATAACTTTTAAACCATTGATTTTTAATTGATGTTAGTCTCAATGCAAAGATACGAATTTTAAAGCAAATCACAACTTGATAATGACTCTAAGACTCTTATTAATGGATGTTAGTCTCAATGCAAAGATACGAATTTTAAAGCAAATCACAACATGCTGTAAACTACTCACTGACGAGGAAGTGATGTTAGTCTCAATGCAAAGATACGAATTTTAAAGCAAATCACAACACTTCTGTTCTACAGCACTTTGTACATTGTGATGTTAGTCTCAATGCAAAGATACGAATTTTAAAGCAAATCACAACTGACATGACCAAACAAAATCGTAATTTGATGATGTTAGTCTCAATGCAAAGATACGAATTTTAAAGCAAATCACAACGCATGGAGGTAGTTCCTACCGCACTTCTTGATGTTAGTCTCAATGCAAAGATACGAATTTTAAAGCAAATCACAACGGGTAGCATGAACTTTGATTCAAAGTCTGGATGTTAGTCTCAATGCAAAGATACGAATTTTAAAGCAAATCACAACATGTACTCACTTTGCGTAAATGATGTTTTGGATGTTAGTCTCAATGCAAAGATACGAATTTTAAAGCAAATCACAACTGCCACGGTTAGCGGCTGGTTTGTCGGGTAGATGTTAGTCTCAATGCAAAGATACGAATTTTAAAGCAAATCACAACACCCCATGCGAGATATATCTTTAACAATTAGATGTTAGTCTCAATGCAAAGATACGAATTTTAAAGCAAATCACAACTGAAAAGTATGATAAGGTCTTCTCCGAACGGATGTTAGTCTCAATGCAAAGATACGAATTTTAAAGCAAATCACAACTACTTCTGTAGTACTGTACCACTTGCCGTGATGTTAGTCTCAATGCAAAGATACGAATTTTAAAGCAAATCACAACTATTGACGAGGGGTTCGCTATTGCTGACGAGATGTTAGTCTCAATGCAAAGATACGAATTTTAAAGCAAATCACAACTTCCCTCCTTAAATTAAAAAATCCTTGTAAGATGTTAGTCTCAATGCAAAGATACGAATTTTAAAGCAAATCACAACACATCTGATATACTCAGTCTACCTCCTGTTGATGTTAGTCTCAATGCAAAGATACGAATTTTAAAGCAAATCACAACTAGAGACAATACAGATACCCGTACGCGAGGGATGTTAGTCTCAATGCAAAGATACGAATTTTAAAGCAAATCACAACTATCTTTCTTACTACTCATTGTAAAAAAGCGATGTTAGTCTCAATGCAAAGATACGAATTTTAAAGCAAATCACAACTTGATGCTATCTACAAAGTCATTGATTGTGATGTTAGTCTCAATGCAAAGATACGAATTTTAAAGCAAATCACAACTTGACCCGCTTGTCATAACTACTTCATTGCGATGTTAGTCTCAATGCAAAGATACGAATTTTAAAGCAAATCACAACTCGCTAACAATTCTTCTGCAGACAGGAATCGATGTTAGTCTCAATGCAAAGATACGAATTTTAAAGCAAATCACAACGTACCGTTATTAGTCCGGAGGGACAACCTGGATGTTAGTCTCAATGCAAAGATACGAATTTTAAAGCAAATCACAACCTCTTGAGAATCTCTCTAAGGCTATTCCAGGATGTTAGTCTCAATGCAAAGATACGAATTTTAAAGCAAATCACAACAGAGCTTTCACCATTGAGCATGCAGGCTTCGATGTTAGTCTCAATGCAAAGATACGAATTTTAAAGCAAATCACAACTGCTGATTATCTTGTTAATTATATTTCTAGATGTTAGTCTCAATGCAAAGATACGAATTTTAAAGCAAATCACAACCAGGAACGCGAGAGCCACACACCCTTATTAGATGTTAGTCTCAATGCAAAGATACGAATTTTAAAGCAAATCACAACTTATTTGCTCTGTAGGAATGATCTACATAGCGATGTTAGTCTCAATGCAAAGATACGAATTTTAAAGCAAATCACAACAGTAATGGTATACTTATCGCCAGTCCGCAAGATGTTAGTCTCAATGCAAAGATACGAATTTTAAAGCAAATCACAACCTACTAATGGTGGATCTTTTATCGCATCTAGATGTTAGTCTCAATGCAAAGATACGAATTTTAAAGCAAATCACAACGTACGTTGAGTTCTCGGGCAACATGAACTTGATGTTAGTCTCAATGCAAAGATACGAATTTTAAAGCAAATCACAACTTGATTTGATTAATTATTTGAAGACCTTGAGATGTTAGTCTCAATGCAAAGATACGAATTTTAAAGCAAATCACAACTATGTTTGTTACACTTACTTATGATAGATGATGTTAGTCTCAATGCAAAGATACGAATTTTAAAGCAAATCACAACCTAAGGCTATTCCAGCTGGAGAGTATACCGATGTTAGTCTCAATGCAAAGATACGAATTTTAAAGCAAATCACAACTCATTGCGTTGCGTTTGCTCTCAAGCGGTTGATGTTAGTCTCAATGCAAAGATACGAATTTTAAAGCAAATCACAACAACCCGGATGAAGCTTTTGACTTTATTCGCGATGTTAGTCTCAATGCAAAGATACGAATTTTAAAGCAAATCACAACTTGGCTTGGAGCCCTTGTTTATCAATGATTGATGTTAGTCTCAATGCAAAGATACGAATTTTAAAGCAAATCACAACTTTTCATCTAGAGGCAGCTTCACGACTGCCGATGTTAGTCTCAATGCAAAGATACGAATTTTAAAGCAAATCACAACTAGAGACTCTCGCGGTTGTATTCTTGTCGGGATGTTAGTCTCAATGCAAAGATACGAATTTTAAAGCAAATCACAACAGAATCATCACGTAAACTCCATAGCCGGCTGATGTTAGTCTCAATGCAAAGATACGAATTTTAAAGCAAATCACAACAGGAAATACTTGGAAGAGACGCCGTAAGACGATGTTAGTCTCAATGCAAAGATACGAATTTTAAAGCAAATCACAACTGATTGATGTCTTTTTGAAAGACTTTTCGCGATGTTAGTCTCAATGCAAAGATACGAATTTTAAAGCAAATCACAACCGCTTCCGGAGGCTCTCTCGGGGGCATTTGGATGTTAGTCTCAATGCAAAGATACGAATTTTAAAGCAAATCACAACAATATTGCTTTTGACAATTCTTTTACAGTTGATGTTAGTCTCAATGCAAAGATACGAATTTTAAAGCAAATCACAACGTACGGAGCCAGTTAAAACAGCTGCGCTTAGATGTTAGTCTCAATGCAAAGATACGAATTTTAAAGCAAATCACAACACGCTGATAATTGTATATCACGGACAACTGGATGTTAGTCTCAATGCAAAGATACGAATTTTAAAGCAAATCACAACAGGGAGTTCACGCCGCAGCAACGCCGCAATGATGTTAGTCTCAATGCAAAGATACGAATTTTAAAGCAAATCACAACAACTTGCGGATAGCCTATTTTCACAAGGCTGATCAGCCGTGAGTCTTTTTACATCATCGGCTTGACATCGTTATTTGCTTTCATAAGAACAAATCGGAGTGTTTTCCCGTGCGCATGAGTGTAACCATTTTAAAGGTTTCCTGTTTGGAATATATCAGCAACCAATCAGGGGATATATGACATTCTCGATAACTTTTATAGTTTCCTACAAGGACATGGTCGCGATATTTGGCTTCAAGTGGTTCTCCAGCGGTGAGTTTGGTAATAACGCCAATGAGTTTCTTTTCGTCAAGTCCTCGCTTGCGTGCAAGTTTCAAGTCCTTTAGATATTGGCGTGTAAATTCAATCCTGTATGCCATACCCAACGGCTTTTAGATATTCATCTATATTGTCACAAACAATGGTATCTCCGTTTTCTGCTTCTTGAAACGCTTTGAGCGTATAGGCATTTGGTGTTTCGGAGCGTTTGGAAACTTTTACCGCAGCTACACCGCGAATCATTCGGATGGCTCTTTTTATGTCGGCCATCATCGTTGGATTTTCTATTGATACAATAAGTTCTGTCATAATATTAATTATTATTTGTGATGCAAAGATAATAAAAGGTATATATTTATACAAATCTTCGGCAATTTTTTCGGTTTTTTATTTGGTGGTTCGGGAATTTTTTGTAATTATGCAACGCTTACGGATTATAATTACATTTATTCCGCAGACCAGCAGAGCAAGCGGTCTGTTGTGATGTTAGTCTCAATGCAAAGATACGAATTTTAAAGCAAATCATAACTCACGCGTGTGTGGATGCCATCGGAGGCGCACGGCTGAACCGTTCCACGCTTTTTTTGCTAAATATCCTTAACGAATAAAACAACATTCCAGATATTTAATTATCTTTGCAAAAACTATTTGCGGGGTGTTACTATTATTCGCGCCCCGCGCGGTCTTAAGGAAGTTAGAAGAACTTCACCGTTACGGTGATTATTCTTATTTTCCAAAACCGCAACACAATTTTTACGCTCATTGTATCAAATGGTTTTTTGGACGGTTGAGGCCGCCCGCCTTTGCCTGCAATATCGCAGGACTTTAACAGGGTGTTGGTCGCACCCTGTTTTTTATCGTCTCCGCGAATCACTTAAACGTGTCGTTGGGATTACGTGCCTTATCTTATATACCGCTTATATGCACCCGTGCGGCCTGATTGTATTATACTGTAAGGCAGAAGCCTTGTGTGTTTCTGTAATTTCATTCATAAGTTCAAATTCTATGAGAATAAAAAATTGTAGTGAAGAAAGCAAGGCATTTGGAAATAAAGATATTCATTGCCTTGAACAATCATGGAGAAGTCTCGTATGATGATAACGGACAGTACAGAAGATTGAACTTATACCGTATAGGCATCCAAATAATGTATGACAAAGTTGTAAAAATAGGGATAAACGGTTGGATTTCCTCTAAAGAAAAATCATTTTCTTAATCCTGCCGGTGTATAATCTCGCGATTTTATTGTACATTTGCAAAGAATAAGGATGCGGAGTGTACATGCGATGTGTATGTACGCAGCCTGTGTAAAAATAGAGAAACATAACAAACATTGCATATAAAAATATGAGAGGAAAGATAGACTGTTTTCTGGCGTGTGGAGATGTGCGTGGTGTAAGACCGCTGGTAGAGACGCTGCGCGACAGCAGGACGGTACATAATATAAACCTGATAATGACAGCCGCACATGCCGGTACAGCCGTTGATGTGCCCGAGGGATGCACGGTGATGACGGCAGACAGCGTGATTTGCAGCGCCACGATACGTGAGATTGCCGTGCGGGCCACGGCCGAGTATGTGATGCTGCTGACAAAGCCCGTCAACGTGACATTGGGCATGTCGGCAACTGAACGTGTGCTGCGCGTGGCAGACGATTCCGACGCGGCATTGGTGTACAGCGACCACTGGTCTGTAGAGAATGGCGTGCGGTGTCCGCATCCGGTGCCCGACTACCAGGAGGGCAGCGTGCGCGACGATTTCGATTTCGGTTCGCTCCTGCTCATCAATACCGCGCTGCTGCACCGCTATGTGGAGGACGCGTCGGCCGACTACCGCTATGCCGGACTCTACGACCTGCGTCTGTATTTGAGCAGGGTGGGGCGGTTGTTCCACATCAACGAGTATCTGTATACCGAGGAAGAGACCGATCTGCGTGCCAGCGGTGTGAAGCAGTTTGACTATGTGAATCCGGCCAACCGCGACGTGCAGATAGAGATGGAGCAGGCCGTTACTGCGCATCTCGAAGCCATCGGGGCGCTGATAGACACGCACAACTATGCCTGTCCAGATTTCGGAGAGCAGGATTTTGCGGTGGAGGCATCGGTGATAATACCCGTTCGCGACCGGGTGAAGACTATACTCGATGCTGTAAGGAGCGCTTTGTCGCAGAAAGCTACGTTTGCCTACAACGTGATTGTGGTGGACAATCATTCCACCGACGGCACCACAGAGACTATAGCCACACTGGCCGCTACCGACGCACGCCTTGTACACATCATTCCCGAACGCACCGACCTTGGTATAGGCGGATGCTGGAACATGGCCGTGAACGACGAGCTCTGCGGGCGTTTTGCCGTGCAGCTTGACAGCGATGACCTGTATAGCTCGGAGTATACACTACAAACCATAGTCGATGCCTTTCATGAACAACAGGCAGCTATGGTGGTTGGCTCATATCGCATGTGCGACTTCGACCTGAACACGCTGCCGCCGGGACTTATAGCCCATCGCGAGTGGACCGACGAGAACGGACCCAACAACGCTCTGCGTATCAACGGACTTGGGGCGCCGCGTGCTTTTTTCACGCCGTTGTTGCGCCAGATTCAGTTCCCCAATACTAGCTACGGTGAAGACTATGCGCTCGGCCTGATTTTTTCACGCCGTTACCGCATAGGCCGCATCTACGACGAGTTGTACCTGTGCCGCCGATGGGCTGGCAACAGCGATGCCGCACTGAGCATAGACAAGATTAATGCCAACAATACGTATAAAGACCGTTTGCGCACACTTGAGATTTCGGCACGCCGACGGATGTTGCAGGGTAAGGCAGACATTCTGGCCGACTCGTCTCTGCACCGTTTCTTCAACCTTCAGTTGGAGCGTTGGGACGATGCCCGTCAGCGCTACCGCGAATTGCAGAGCGTGGAGACGCGCGAGTTGCAAGGCGATACATTCACGCTTGTGGCGCAGTGGAATCCGGCGCGCATGGTGTCAACCGGAGCGTCCGTTGACCGTCGCACGGTGGAGACGCGCCCCTGTTTCCTCTGCGAGAAGAACCGACCGGCGGAACAGATAAAGAAGGTGCTCGACGCACGTTTCGAACTGCTTGTCAATCCGTTCCCCATACTGCCCATGCACTTTACCATCCCTGCCCGCAGCCACCGCCTGCAACATATAAGTGACTGCTACGGCGAGATGTATCGTCTGCTCTACGATTTTCCTGACCTTACCGTGTTCTACAACGGACCGAGATGTGGAGCGTCGGCCCCCGATCATGCCCATCTACAGGCCGGCACGACCGGTGTTCTGCCATTGCAGCGCGGTTGGCAGCGGCTCAGTCGCAATCTGGTGCCCGTGCTCACGCTCGACGATGGCAGTGGCATCTGGCACGTGTCTGACTATCCGTGTGCGGCGCTCGTCATACGTACGACCGATACTGTGTGCGGCGAGAAGCTGTTCCGCACGCTCTACGATGCCCTGCCCGTGGCCGATGGCGACACCGAGCCGATGATGAATATTGTGGGATGGCGCTCGGCCGACGAATATATCATGGTGGTGATGCTGCGCCGCAAGCACCGCCCCGACTGCTATTCGGCCGATGGCGACGCACGCTTTGTAGTGAGTCCCGGTGCGCTCGACATGGCCGGACTTATCATCACGCCGCGTGAGGAGGATTTCCGTCGGCTTACGCCCGAGGTGGCTTTCGGCATATTGCGCGAGGTGTCGCTCACCGACGATGAACTGGCGGCTGTGGTGGCACGAATCAAGCCCGCTTCCGCGGAATCGTGCCCGGTGTCGTTCTCTTCAGTTATTGGCGAAGACATGCCTGAGGTTCAGGTAGGCATTGTGAGTTGCAGCCGTATTGGCTTCACTCTAAATACTCCGTATATGGCTAAAGGCAAGACGATAGAGGGAGAACAGGTGGTGGAGTTCTCGGAGGGCGGCATACTGTGGAACGGCAACCAATACCGCGAACTGACATTCGCGCCGCTGACCGATGATGCCTCGTTCTCGCTACACGACGTCACCATAGGTGTAAACTTCCACTGGGAACGCAAGGAGACGCAGGTGTTCCGCGGTACCTTGCGCCTTGTGGTCGAGGCCGACAACATCACGGCCGTCAACCAATTGCCGGTAGAGGACTATCTTGTGAGCGTGATATCAAGTGAGATGAAAGCCACCTCGTCGGTCGAATTTCTGAAAGCCCATGCCGTGATATCGCGCAGCTGGCTGCTGGCACAGATGGACAAGCGACGCCGGCTGAAGGACGGACAGGACAGTTTCTTCTCGTTCATAAAAAAGGATGACGAACTGATACGTTGGTACGACCGCGAGGACCATACCATATTCGACGTCTGTGCCGACGACCATTGCCAGCGCTATCAGGGCATAACCCGTGCCGGCAACACATCGGTGGCGGAGGCCGTCAGGGCTACGTCCGGACAGATACTGGTATATGGAAACGAGATTTGCGACGCACGGTTCAGCAAGTGTTGCGGCGGTGTGACGGAAGAGTTTCAGTATTGCTGGGAAGACACACCGAAGCCGTATCTCGTTTCTGTGAGAGACTGCGGTGCCGACGGTCATGACTTCTGCGACACATCGGACAGGGATATATTGGCACAGGTGCTCAACGACTATGACCGTGAGACTCCGGACTTCTACCGTTGGCATGTGGAATATACGCAGGATGAGCTGTCGCAGTTGATAAACGGCAACATGAAAGATGATTTCGGCAGCATCGTAGACCTTGTCCCATTGGAGAGGGGTAAAAGCGGACGCATCAGCCGGCTGAAGATTGTGGGTACGAAGAAGACGTTCACCATCGGAAAAGAGCTTGAAATACGCCGCACACTGAGCCGCACGCATCTGTACAGCAGTGCGTTTGAGGTAGAACGTATGGATGTCAAGGACGGTATTCCGCTGCACTTCACGCTTCATGGGACAGGATGGGGCCATGGTGTGGGACTGTGTCAGATAGGTGCAGCCGTAATGGGAGCACGCGGATACAAGTATGACAGCATATTGCTTCACTATTATCGTGGGGCGGAGATAAAGAAGATATATTAAGAAAATGGAAAACTTATGCCTTTCCGTTTATGCCGGTTATTGTTCGTGGTGAAGGGCCGGCGTATCCGGAAAGGTGATTTTATCGATTATGAAGCAGCAGCGCAATCCTTGGGCATGGGTGCCCTCATTGTATTTTGCCGAAGGCATACCGTATGTGGCCGTGATGACAATATCGCTGATTATGTACAAGCGTCTTGGCATGTCGAATACAGACATCACTCTTTATACCTCGTGGCTGTATTTGCCGTGGGTTATCAAACCTTTCTGGAGTCCGTTCGTGGACATAATGATGACCAAACGGTGGTGGATAGTGGCCATGCAGTTGCTTGTCGGGGCGGCTCTTGGCGGTGTGGCTTTTACCGTTCCGGGGCCGTTCTGGTTGCAGGGCACACTGTTTTTCTTCTGGCTGATGGCCTTTTCGAGCGCCACCCACGACATTGCTGCCGACGGTTTCTACATGCTTGGGCTTGACCAGCACAATCAGGCGTGGTTTGTGGGCATACGCTCCACGTTCTATCGCATAGCGACAATTTTCGGACAGGGACTGCTTGTCATGCTGGCCGGAAATCTTGAGGTGCTCACACGCAATGTGCGCTATTCGTGGAGTCTCATGTTTTATTTCATGGCAGGTCTTTTCATTGTGCTGTGGCTGTATCATAATTGGGCGCTGCCGCGGCCGGTCGAGGACATGAAGAAACAGCGGATGACAATGAAAGTACTGTTTTCAGAACTTATCCGTACTGTAGCTACCTTTTTCCGGAAACCGCAGATGGTGGCCGGAATATGTTTCATGCTTTTCTATCGTATGCCCGAAGGGTTGCTGGCCAAGGTGTCCGCTCTATTTCTTATTGATGCCGAACACAATGGAGGATTGGGACTCTCGCCTGCAGAGTATGGCTTGGTACAGGGCACAGTGGGAGTGGTAGGATTGACACTGGGCGGCATATTGGGCGGTATGGCAGCCGGTCGCGACGGATTGAAGCATTGGTTGTGGCCTATGGTGTGTGCCATTACTCTGCCTGATGTGGTATATGTATACCTCAGCTATGTCATGCCATCGGATCTGATGGTCATCAACGTCTGTGTGTTTGTGGAGCAGTTTGGCTATGGGTTCGGTTTCTCAGCCTATATGTTATATCTTATATATTATAGTCAGGGTGAGCACAAGACGTCTCACTATGCTCTGTGTACGGCCCTTATGGCTCTTTCGATGATGATACCGGGATTCTTTGCCGGTGCCTTGCAGGAGACAGTGGGTTATCGTATGTTCTTCATTATCGTAATGTTTGCCTGTTCGCTTACGTTTATAGTTTCGGCTTATTTGAAGATTGACCCTGAGTTCGGGAGGAAGTCGGACGACGCAACACTCCGGAAAGATAAAGTACGGAATGGTGAATGACAGTTCTTCCAAGGGCATGACTGCTGATGGGCTGTCGGTTTAAATATGAAAATCCCTAACGACGAATAGGATAAACTATTTTGCCGATAGGGATTTTTTGTATATCTTTGTTCCCGTAAATCATTAAACCTTATATTATATGAAGAAAGTATACAATTACATTATGGTGATGATGCTGGTTACATTCACGGCACTGTCTTTGACAAGTTGCCAGGATGATGATGTTGACCAGGCATACGACATGAACGGGATATGGCAGGGGACGATTGAAGGTATGTACTATCACGACCGCTACGGGCGTGACGGACGTTGGGACACCGAGATACAGTTTGTGCAAGACGGTGATTTCTCGCGCGGAGGCTATGGCGAGGAAGTGGATTATTCGTACGACACTCATCGCATATACAGTTCGCAGTTCTATTGGGAGGTGCGCAATGGCAGGATACTGCTCGAATATGACGATGGCTACAGTGTGATAATACGCGACTACGAACTCTATCCGGTGGGTAGCGGAATGCGTTTCCGCGGATTTTTTGACGACTATAAGACTGGTGAGCCTATGGCTTCATTCAGTCTTGTGAAGGTTTCTGACTGGACGGACTGGACCAGAAGCAATGTCGGGTTGTCGTCGTCTGAAGACAATGATGACGGCCGGTAGGCGCTTTTTCGGCCGGTTTTCTTTCGATGTTTTATCGGATGAAGGTGAAAAAAGAATGTGAAATGTTTGTTTATATCGCAAACAATTATTACTTTTGCACAGTAAACAGACAGATAGGGGCGTAGCCCAGTTGGTTTAGAGCGCTGCAGTCACATTGCAGAGGTCCCCGGTTCGAGCCCGGGCGTCCCTACTTATATCAATTGAGATTTGAGAATGGATAATGGAGAATTATGATTACTCTTGTCGGTGGAATATAGAAACCAGATATTCGTATCCGTAAACAAGGCAAATCATAATTCTCCATTCTCACTTTTCAATTCTCAATTGATTGTATCCGGCCATGCATAGAGTTGTCCGTATGCTTCACGATATTCCCGGAGCAGCTGTTTCATGATTAGGCTCACGGGTCTTATTTCGTCCACGGCCGATGCAATCTGTCCTATTTCCAGTTCGCCGGTCTCTATGTCTCCTTCAAATATTCCACGCTTTGATGCCGCACGTCCCATTATTTCGCGCAGCTCATCGGTTCCGGCTCCGCGTGATTCAGCCTCGGCAATACGTTCGTACAGGCTGTTCTTTACAAGTCGGGTGGGAGCGAGCTTTTTCAGACACAGCATGGTTCCGCCCTCGTTGAGCGACAGACAACGCCGTTTGAATGCTTCGGATGCCGAGCTTTCTGACGATAAGGCGAATAGCGTTCCTATCTGTACACCTTCGGCGCCAAGTGCCTGTGCCGCCATCATAGCCCTGCCGCTGCCGATGCCGCCGGCTGCAATGAGTGGCAGGGTGGTGGCCCGGCGCACTTGGGGGATGAGCGCGAGTGTGGTGGTCTCCTCACGTCCGTTGTGTCCTCCTGCCTCAAATCCCTCAGCTACAACGGCGTCAACTCCGGCTTCTTCACATTTGCGGGCGAAAGTGCTGCTCGACACCACGTGGGCTACGGTGATTCCGGCCTCATGAAGTAGTGGTGTAAAGCGTTTCGGACTGCCTGCCGACGTGAACACCACCCGTACACCGCTGTCGGTCACTATTTTCATGAGCCGGTCTATCTCCGGATACATCAGCGGAATGTTGATACCCCAAGGCTTGTCGGTGGCGGTTTTCATCTTGCCGATATGTTCCTGCAAGGTTTCCGGATGCATCGAGCCGGCACCGAGCAGTCCGAGTCCTCCGGCATTGCTTACCGCTGCAGCCAGACGCCATCCGCTGCACCACACCATTCCACCTTGCACTATGGGATATTCTATTCCGAAAAGTTCTGTAATCCTGTTCATATTCATTCTGTATATTATGTTTGTTATATTTTGTATTAAGCGCAAAGATAATGCAAAGCGAGAGCAGAATCTCCAAACTCGTTTGGGAGTTATGCCGAGATGCAGATTGTCTTATGCAAAGATAATGCAAAGCGGCGGAATAAACGAACGTATGTCTTCTTTTGTGATAATTTGTTGGTTTATAGCGGTTTTTAATCATATTACGGATGGTTTTCGAGTGAAAGCTCATATCTTGTCTTTGTGCCGGTGCTTTACCTTAATGTGGTTTTTCTGCGTTACAGCCTCTTTCTTTTTTTTCTTTCCTCTAAAGAAAAAATCATTTTCTTTATCCTGCCAGTGTATAATCTCGCGATTTATATGTAAATTTGCAACCGTGGTTGAATCAACCGCCGTTGCAAATATGAATCTAATATGAAATTCTATAACCGAGAAAACGAAATAGCCGAGTTGAAGCGAATATGCAATCTGTCATATACTCAAAACTCGCGCATGACAGTAGTGACAGGCCGTCGGCGCATCGGCAAGACGAGTCTTATTAAAAAAGCGTTTGAAGACAGTGACGAGCCGATGCTGTATTTTTTTACAGGGCGCAAGGCCGAAGCGGCACTTGTGGACGATTTTGTCCGGGAAGTACACAGCACCTTGCACGGATATGTCCCTGAAGGCTTGAAATCCGTAACAGGAGTATTGAAACATCTGTTTGAACTGGCAAAGACAACGAAGTTCACTCTGGTCATTGATGAGTTCCAAGAGTTCATGACCGTTAATCCGTCCGTGTTCAGTGACCTCCAGAACCTATGGGACAGTTACCGTTCCTGTACAAGAATGAACCTTGTCCTGAGCGGTTCGGTTATGTCGATGATGCGCCGGATTTTCACCGATGCACACGAGCCGCTGTTCGGACGAGCTGACAATATCATCAACCTCCGGCCTTTCAGGATAAAAGTGGTAAAGGAGATTTTGAAGGATTACAATCCTGAATACAGCAACGATGACCTTCTGGCATTGTATTCCATAACGGGAGGAATACCGAAGTATATCGAGCTTTTTTGCGACAATGGCCATGTGACGGTCGAGTCCATGCTTTGCTTTACCGTATCATACATGTCTCCATTTATCGACGAGGGACGCAACCTGCTCATTACCGAGTTCGGGCGCGATTACGGCACTTACTTTTCCATTCTTCTCGCCATAGCGCAAGGGCATACGTCACAGGCTGAAATCACTGCGGCATTGGGCGGAATGGCTATCGGTGGTCATCTTGACCGGCTTGAGAATACATATAACATATTGTCTAAATACCGTCCTGTCCTGTCCAAACCCGGCAGCAAGAACACGGTGCGTTTTCGTATCTGTGATAATTTTTTGCAGTTCTGGTTCCGCTTCATAGAACGAAACCGTTCCATGATTGAGATTGAAAACCATGACGATTTACGGGATATTGTCATACGGGACTATCCGACCTATTCCGGCCTGACACTTGAAAAGTATTTCCGGCAGAAGTTGACGGAGGAAGGCGGATTCCGCGAAATGGGTTCGTGGTGGGAGGCTAAAGCCGGAAAAGAAGCCTGCGAGATAGACATTGTAGGCATACGTACAGAAGGCAAATCGGCACTCATTGCCGAAGTAAAGCGTAATGCACGTAATTACGACCACAAAGCTTTCAAGGCCAAGGTAGAGCACATAAAGTCCAAGATACTATCAGGGTATGAAATAGAATCCCGACTTTATACCATAGATGATATGTGACACAGTTGTGGGATTCTTCATTGGCATAAGGTATGGGATTGTCGAAAATCCCGTGCAGACCCGTACCTGTGGTTTTGTCGGTGGTCCGATGCTCCAGCCCGTAAATGATAAAAACATGTTCCATCACATCTGTATCTCAAAAAAAAAGAGTAACTTTGCGGCATAATTACATAACGCCGTGACAGGACAAGATGACTGACAACAATATCACGAACGACAGACTTAGAATGCCCGCCGAGTGGGAACCACAGAGCGCGGTACAGTTGACATGGCCGCACGAGGCTACCGATTGGCAGCCCATATTGGCCGAAATCACAGAAACTTACGTAACGATTGCCGTTGAGATAGTTCGGCGTGAAAGACTTATCATTGTCGCTCCCAATCCCGAAGAGGTTATGGAACGGATAAGGTGCGGCGGTGCTTCAGAGGAGATGACGGACAGGATTACAACCCTTTCATGTCCCACCAACGACACATGGGCGCGCGATCACGGATTCATAACCCTTGTCGGCAGCGACGGTGAATTGCGTCTGCTCGACTTCCGGTTCAACGGATGGGGCGATAAATTCGAGGCAACGCTCGACAACGCCATAAATCGACGTATGTACGAAAGCGGTATTGTCGACGGAGAATATGAAGACCATCTCGACTTTGTGCTTGAAGGCGGGGCTATAGAAAGCGACGGCCGGGGTACGGTGTTCACTACATCAGGCTGTCTGCTTGCTCCCAACCGCAACCAGCCTCTCGCCTTGTCTGAAATAGAGACGGAATTGAAACGTCGGTTGCACGCACACCGTATAGTCTGGATAGACCACGGCAATCTGACAGGTGACGATACGGACGGCCATATCGACACATTGGTGCGTGTGGCTCCCGATGACACTTTATTATATGTAGGATGTGACGATACGTCGGACGAGCAGTACGCCGGACTGCAGTTGATGGAGAGTCAGCTCCGTATGCTGCGCACGGATGCCGGCAGGCCGTTCCGTCTGCTCCGACTGCCGTCACCGTCACCGATATACGACGACGGCGAGCGTCTGCCGGCTACCTATGCCAACTTTCTTGTCATCAACGGTGCCGTGCTGTGCCCTACATATTCACAGCCGGAAACAGACAGCAAGGCACTCCGGATTATCGGTGAAGCCTTTCCCGGTCGTGAGATAGTGCCGGTAGACTGCCGTAGCATAATACGTCAGCACGGTTCGCTTCACTGTTGTACGATGCAGTATCCGATGGGTGATACACGGAGATAACACTTTTTGATTATGAAGATAGGATTTTTGCAGCAGCATAACACTGCTGATACACGCGACAACATTTTGCGCCTGGCAGAGGGTGTTGCCGATCTGGCCAGACGCGGTGCGGAGCTCATAGTGCTTCAGGAACTTCACAACTCGCTCTACTTCTGTCAAGTGGAGAGTGTGGACAATTTCGATTTGGCCGAACCTATTCCCGGGCCATCGACAAATATGTTCGGCGAACTGGCCCGCGACTACGGTGTGGTGATAGTGACTTCGCTCTTCGAGCGCCGTGCGCCCGGACTGTATCACAACACGGCTGTGGTGATAGAGCGCGACGGGACCATTGCCGGCAAATACCGTAAGATGCACATACCGGACGACCCCGCATATTATGAGAAGTTCTATTTCACTCCCGGTGACCTTGGCTTCAAGCCTGTCGAAACCAGTGTAGGGCGTCTTGGCGTGATGGTGTGCTGGGATCAGTGGTATCCGGAAGCGGCACGGCTGATGGCGTTGCAGGGCGCTGAGATTCTTATCTATCCCACAGCTATCGGATACGAAAGCAGCGACGCACCTGAAGAGCAGCAGCGCCAGCGCCGTGCATGGCAGACTGTCCAGCGCGGTCATGCCGTGGCCAACGGTCTGCCTGTGGTGGCCGTAAACCGTGTGGGGCACGAACCCGACCCGTCGGGACATACCGGCGGCATACAGTTTTGGGGCACTTCATTCGTTGCCGGCCCGCAGGGCGAGATATTCTATGAGGCATCAGAAAACGAAGAGGAAAGCATCGTCGTGGATATAGACATGCGCCACAGTGAGCAGGTGCGCCGTTGGTGGCCTTTCCTTCGCGACCGCAGGATTGACGAATACGGTGGGATAACAAGACGGTTCATCGACGCCCCTTTATGATACAGGGCCATCATAATAAAAGAAACAACAAAAAAGAAATATAGCATTATGTCTTCAAACTTAAGATTTCAGGTAGTAGAAGAGGCCTTCAAGAAACAGGCTGTCGATGTAAAGGCTCCGGCCGGCAGACCGTCGGAGTATTTTGCCAAATACGTCTTCACACGCCAGAAAATGTACAAGTATCTGCCGGCGGATGTCTACGCCAAACTTATTGATGTGATAGACAACGGCACACGCCTCGACCGTTCGATAGCCGATGCCGTGGCTGCCGGTATGAAGCGGTGGGCGATGGAGATGGGTGTCACCCATTACACACACTGGTTTCAGCCGCTTACCGAGGGGACGGCCGAAAAGCACGATGCCTTCGTGGAACACGACGGCAAGGGCGGTATGGTGGAGAACTTCAGCGGCAAATTGCTTGTGCAGCAGGAGCCCGACGCCTCGTCATTTCCCAATGGCGGAATCCGCAACACCTTTGAGGCCCGCGGATATTCGGCATGGGACCCCACATCGCCTGTCTTTATCATAGACGACACTCTGTGCATACCCACCATCTTCATTTCATACACCGGCGAGGCGCTTGACTATAAGGCCCCGCTGCTTCGTGCACTGCATGCCGTGGACAGGGCTGCCACCGACGTCTGCCGGTATTTCTATCCCGAAGTGAGCAAGGTGAAGTGTAACCTTGGTTGGGAACAGGAATACTTTCTCGTAGACGAGGGGCTTTATTCGGCCCGCCCCGATCTGATGCTCACAGGCCGCACGCTCATGGGGCACGAAAGCGCAAAGAACCAGCAGATGGACGACCATTATTTCGGAACAATCCCCGACCGTGTGCAGGCATTCATGAAAGACCTCGAGATACGTTCTCTCGAACTGGCCATACCCTGCAAGACACGTCACAACGAGGTAGCCCCGAATCAGTTTGAGCTGGCTCCGATATACGAGGAATGCAATCTGGCTGTCGACCACAACATGCTCCTGATGTCACTGATGAAGCGTGTGGCACGGAAACACGGATTCCGTGTGCTGCTGCACGAAAAACCATTCGACGGCATCAACGGCTCCGGCAAGCACAACAACTGGAGTCTGTGTGCCGACAACGGTGTGCTGCTGCACGCTCCGGGAAAGACACCCGAGGAGAATCTGCGCTTCGTGACATTCATCGTAGAAACCCTTATGGCGGTCCACAAGCACAACGGACTGCTCAAGGCAAGCATAATGAGTGCCACCAACGCCCACCGTCTGGGAGGCCACGAGGCTCCGCCGGCCATCATATCGTCGTTTCTCGGCAAACAGTTGAGCGAACTGCTCGACCACATCGAGACGTCGGACAAGGACGAACTGTTCAATCTGAAAGCCAAACAAGGCATGGAGCTTGACATCCCGCAGATACCGCAGCTCATCATAGACAATACCGACCGCAACCGCACAAGTCCTTTTGCCTTTACCGGCAACCGCTTTGAGTTCCGTGCCATCGGTTCGGAGGCCAACTGTGCCTCGGCCATGATAGCCCTTAACTCGGCCATGGCCGAAGCCCTTGTCAGCTTTAAGGAGCGTGTAGACATGCTCATGGCAAAGGGCGAGAGCAAGATAAGCGCCATTCTTGACGTGTTGCGCGAAGACATCAAGGCTTGCCGCCCGATACGCTTCGACGGCAACGGATACAGCGAGGAATGGGTGGCGGAGGCACGCCGGCGCGGACTGGACACAGAGCGGAGCTGTCCGATAGTGTTCGAGCGGTATCTCGATCCGGAAAGCATTGAGATGTTCGAGCGTCTGGGCGTCATGTCGCGTAAGGAGCTTGAGGCCCGCAACGAAGTGAAGTGGGAGACATATGTAAAGAAGGTCCAGATTGAAGGCCGGGTGATAAGCGATATGTCGATGAACCACATAATCCCCGTGGCAACCCATTATCAGAGTACGCTCATCCGCAACGTACAGAGCATGAAGGCTGTATTCCCGCCGGAAAAAGCCGAAAGCCTTTCCGCCCGTAATATGAAACTGATAGAACAGATAGCCGGCAGTACCGAGGCTATAGAGCGTCTTGTGGAAGAACTGACAGAGGCCCGCCGTGTGGCAAACCGCATAGAGAGCATCCATCAGCGTGCGATAGCCTATCACGATACGGTCGAGCCTAAGATGCAGGCCATACGCAAGGAGATTGACAGCCTGGAAATGATAGTTGAGGACGGTCTTTGGACATTGCCCAAATATCGCGAACTGCTGTTTATAAGATAAGCATATCCGATTGTCATCCGCAGTGGAAGAATTTTCTCACGAGTTTCATCATTTCCTCGGCATCGTTTTCGACGTCCCGGCGTAGTGTCCGGTCGTTGTATGCACGCAGACGGCTTATCGTACCGTCGAGCATGGCCGGACTGAATACGCCGTTGTGTTCGTATATCTTGCGTTGATGTTCTAGGCTGTCGGCTGAAGCTGCGCAACTGTCGGGCAGCTGTGTCAGCGACGCAAGGCATTGGCGGTTCTTTTCCGTATGGATATTCACATTGACATATTTGCGTCGGGCAATGTCAAGGGCATTGTCAAGCTCGAAGCCATGGCGGCAGGCAACAGCCAATGAGGCCAAAAGCAGATAGATGTCTGCCGAGCCGTCTGCCGAGCGTATTTCCACCGTCTGTTTGTCCGTGGTGTCGCGGTGGGCAGGGGCCTCCAGTGGGTTGGCCGTAGCGCACATGTCGGTCTGTGCCGACCATCCCAACGGAACACGTACGAGGACAGAGCGGTTGCGGTCGCCCCAGCAAATGTTTGTAGGAGCCTCCTGGTGCGGTACGAGACGGAAATAGGATGTGGGATTGGTGTTGCCGAATGCCGTTATCGACGGTGCCAGTTCCATCATGCCTGCTATGGCGCGGAGTGCTGTGTCGGAGAGGCTGCCGGCGGACAGCATCATGTTTTCCCCGTTCTGAGTGATGCGCATGTGTATATGCAGACCGGAGCCGGCTTTTCCGGTGGTAATCTTAGGAGCGAAGGTAATGTCGTATCCGTATTGCCGTGCAAGATTGCGTATAATCCATTTGGCCACCATCAGTTGGTCGGCAGCCTCTTCTGCCGGAACAGGAAGGAACTCGATTTCGTTTTGCTCATATATCATCCCGTCAAGTGTGAAGTTGCCTACTTCCGAATGGCCGTATTTGATGCGTCCTCCGGCTTGGGCTATGTATGCCATACACCTGGTACGGAAATCGCCGAACTTCGCGTACGGTGCCGACTCATGATATCCGCGTTGGTCGGTGGCGGGAAACATTCTGCAGTCAGGGGCAATTACGTAATATTCCAGTTCGCCCATGGCTTCGAATGTCATGCCGGTGGTGTCGGTGAAAGCGCAACAGGCTTTGTGCAGAGTCTGTTCGGGCGCACTTTCGAGTGGCTGTCCGTCTTTGTTGAAGAACGAGCAGAGCATCGTTATCGTGGGAATTTCGGCGAAAGGGTCGAGGAATGCTGTTCGGAAACGCGGTACAACGTATAAATCGCTGCTGCCGGCCTCGATGAACGGGAAGAGGCTTGAGCCGTCCACACGCTCTCCGCACGTCAGTATGGCCTCTAAATATGCCAGATCGTTTATCACAAAGTTCAGCGTCTTCAACCGTCCGTCAGATGCGGGATACATGAAGTTTACCATTCTTATCCCCTCTTCACGGATATATTTTACGATGTCTTCCATCGTAAATTCTGTGTGTTGTTTGCCAAGGATGGCAACCAGTCTGTTGGGGTTCATTTCTATTTCCTTTTTCATCATAAGATTGTTTTTAGTTATTTGTTGTATGAATGGTTGTTTTGTGTTATGGTATTATATCGGACAAAGATAATGATTTTTTTTGTCTATATATCATAAATGTAATACTTTTCTCTGTAATAAGTAGGTATTCAATTAATCGTAAGTTAGTCAACAAAATTAAACTATATCATCCTCCGGACAAAACGTTCCTTGACAGAACGCGCCCCAACGGGGCAACAAGCACATAGCCCGGGGCAGAGCGCAGCGGCACCCCGGGAATCATACATCGACGAACTCTGCGCCCTGCCTATTCCCGGCACTGATGTCACGATCCTGAACACTTCGGCCAGCTCCCCGTC
>ERZ778517.863-NODE-863-length-27730-cov-5.120145_pt1 | contig 27730 bp, 26 predicted proteins | sample MGYA00510341_ERZ778517 | MGnify/ENA primary metagenome ERZ778517 (study PRJEB29527, sample SAMN07138964) | mouse gut metagenome | material: feces | host: mouse | place: China:Nanjing | collected 2016-01-25 ...
AACCGAAGAAATAACAACTGGAAAACCAACAACTGAGGAACCGACAACCGAAGAATTGGAGAATCCGAAACCATTAATGGAATCAGTTGAGTCAGAGGGTCCGCCGGGGTTAGAAGCTTTCAACTGGCGGTTAGAGGAGGAACAGCCGCAGGCAAGCCAGCCGAAATTACAGATGGAAGAACCGCCGAAGGAAGCGGAACCATCCAAGGAACCGGCGGTGACAAAACCGAGGGGGTTGTTTTCCAGACTTTTTGGAAGAAGAAAAAAATAAAATTAAAAAATTGAAAATCAACCTATTTTTTTGAAATTTTTGACGCATCTTTTGACTGCCGGTCTGCTATACTTTTCATTAAGCTAGCATACGTGTATAAAAAGCGGCCGGAACAGTTTCGAAAATCGATGCTGGAAATGAGGCTTAGTATGACGGTAAAGGAATTGCAGAAGCTGAAGAGGCAGGAACTTCTTGAACTTCTGGTAGAGCAAAGCAGAGAAGCCGAGCAGCTTAAGAGTCAGCAGGAGGAGAAAGAGAATGAGCTGCGCAGCATGAGGGAAAATAATATACGGTTGAAAGCCAAGGTAGACGAGAAGGATGTTCAGATAGAAAGACTGACAGGAAGGCTTAACAGCAAGAAGGAACGTATCAAGGAGCTTGAGGGCGAGATAGAAGCATGGTATTCTAATAAGAAAGAAGGACTTCAGCATGCGGGAACTGTCGCGGAAGCGGCATTAAGGCTCAATGGTATCGTCGATGCGGCGCAAAAAGCAGCGGACCAGTATTTATACAATATCAGACAGAGATGCGAAGGACAAGCGAAAGTCTTAGACGGGCAGATGGATTCCGGCAGTATAGGAGGATCTGAAAGATAATGGATAAAAAGGATACACAGAGCGCAAAAAAGCTTGAAGTGCCGAGTCTGGAGCTGTTAGAAGCAGAGCTTATACGGGAACAGTACAAACATAATTACGGCAAGGTATTGAAAAGTACAGTGTTTTCGCTTCTGGTAGTCGCTGCAGTTGCCGCCTTGATAGCGGTATTGCTGCTTCCGGTATTGCAGATCAGCGGCACCTCCATGACAGAGACGCTGCAGGACCGCGACATCGTGGTGGCGCTCAATAGTTCAAAGTACAAGACCGGAGATGTTATTGCATTTTATTATAATAATAATATTTTGATTAAGCGAGTGATAGCCGGCCCGGGAGATTGGGTGGATATCGACGAAGAAGGCAATGTAGCTGTGAATGAGATTCTGCTGGATGAACCTTATGTGAAAGAGAAGGCGCTTGGCGAGTGCAATATAGAGCTGCCGTATCAGGTGCCGGACGGTAAATGTTTTGTGATGGGGGACCATCGTTCGACAAGTATAGACAGCCGGAATTCAACGGTCGGCTGCATAGGAAATGATGAGGTCATAGGAAAGATCTTAATCCGGGTATGGCCCTTTTCGGGAATAGGACTTATAAAATAGTTGATGTAAATAACAGAAGGGAGGCTGCATTATGGAATCTCCGATATTAAAGCGGATTGCAGAATTCTTACAGGAACAAAAGAAACATAAGCAGTGGAGGGCAGTATTCATAATCTTGGCAGTATTCGTCGGGGTAGGTACGGTTACTGCGCTTCGGATGATGGGGTTGGCGATGACGCATAAGGAAAGAGTGCTGCATTGTCAGTTCCAACTGCATGAGCATGAGAAATCCTGTTATGACCGTGACAAGAATCTGATATGCGGTTATGCGGATTATGTGGTACATAAGCATAATGATGATTGTTATAATGCAGACCTTAAGCTGGTGTGTAGCCTGCCGGAAGTAGAGAAGCATGAGCATACGAAGGAATGCTATAACAAGACAGTTACTCTTGTGTGCGGACAGGAAGAGACGGCCGGACATGAACATACAGACCAGTGTTATACAAACCAGAAGGGAGACCTTAACTGTAAAAAGCCGGAGCATAGTCATACGGATGCATGTTATGACGAAGAGCATAATCTTATATGCGGTATGGAGGAACATCAGCATGATGATAACTGTTATAAGTGGGAGGATGTTCTGACGTGTAAAATCAGGGAAGGTGAAGGCGGACATACGCATTCTGATGAATGCTATGTTGAACAGGAAGGGCTTACCTGCGGTCAGCTTGAGATGCATACCCATACGGACAAATGTTTTGAAAAGATTGATAAGAATGGAAATGACGCACCAGAGAATCTAAGGCTTGTCTGCGGCAAGATCCAACTGGAGGAGCATATCCACACGGAAGCGGCGGGATGTCTTGAAACGGTAGAAGCAGCGCCGGGAGAGGTTTCTCAGGAACCGGAAGCTGCCGATGAGACAGCCGGAAGTTCGGAGGAAGGAGAGATCTTCTCAACAGATCTGAATGGAGAAAAGACGGAAGGCCAGGATGCCGATGTGCCGGAAGGCGAAGACGGCGAGACGGCAGACGGTGAAGACGGCTCGGAAGCTGGCGAGGAAACAGAAGGCGAAGAAAATTCTGGAAACGGTGAAGCGGCGGAAGGCGGGGAAGACTCCGAAACCGATGAAGAAGGCGAAGCCGGAACGAATGAAGAGGCAGAAGGCGAAGCGGCGGCTGATCCAGAGACTTACGAAGAGAGTAAGACCTATGAAGGTCTGGGCTATATCGTGACGGCTTCCTATAATAAAGATGCGAATATTCCGGAAGATGCGAGATTAATCGCTGAACAGATTACGGAAATAACCGATAGTGAGGATTATAAAAAGCACGAGACGGAATTCAAAAAGAGCATGGGAGATGAAAATGCTACCATGAGCGCGCTGTTCAAGATCGGTTTCTACGTAGAAGGCGAAGAAGTAGAGCCGGAGACCCCGGTATTAGTTACGATCCAGTTCGTAGACAAGAACGGTCTGCCGGAAGGAGAGCCGATCAAAGTCGTACACTTCGGAGATGAGAAGACTGAGGTTATCGACGGCGGTAAGGCGGAGAGCGGAAGCACATCGTTTAAGACGAATGGGTTTTCAAAGTTTGCGGTAGGTTTTAGCAAAAAGGACGAGACGGATGTTGAAAAAACATCCGTCCAAATTGCGGAGTCGTTTGAATATGAGGATGCAGCATTTCATATTACATTTCATGTAGAAGGAGAGGCGGTGCCTCTAGAAAAAGGTGAGAAAGATAAAAAAGAAGATATAGCGAGTGAAGAAACGCTGACTTTAGTAAATGGAGGAGAAAAGTCAAAAGAAGTCGAAGAAGAGAATGAGCAGCCGAAAAATGCGGGAAAAAGTGGGAATTTAGAAGCAGCAGAAGAATCTGTGAAAGGGAATTCAGAAGCAGCAGAGGAAGAATCTGTAAAAGGAAATTCGGATGCGGCAGAAAATAAGTCTTCAAAAAAAGAATCTTCAGAAGCGGCAGAGGCTAAATTTTCAGAAGAATTTTCAGAAGAAGCAGAGGAGGAGCTTTCGGAGAAGAAGTTAGAGTTTAAGATAGAACATTTTGAGAAGAATTCTCAAGAATATAAAGCGGCTATAGAGGATGCGGCAGAAACAAATGATGGAAGTGAATTACTGTTTGCACAGGTGTTTTCTTATGCTATGTATTATGATGGTGTAGAGCTGGATTTGTCAGAATGTAAGATTACAGCGGAAGTGAAGGCGGCTGATTCTCTAAGCGCGCATATTGAAGAATCTGTACCGGAGGCAGTCGGTTATCTGCGCACAGAGGGAAATATAGCGGATGAAGCCAAGTCAGAAAAGACAGATGGATTACAGGCAGAAGAAACAGATGAATATCAGACAGAGATTACATTAGATATCGTTGAGATTGAAGATAAACAGGTTGCAGGACAGATTGACAGTGCGATTCTAAGCGAAAAAAAGACAAATGCAAGCATGTCCTTTGCAGCGCCGAGGAGGATGGCTGCACGTGCGACAGGAACACCGAATCCGCATTTTACAGTACAATATTATGCGAATCTTAATGTGATGAGTAAGACAGGAAGCAATGCGCTTCCTGTCATAGATACCAACGGCAGGAAGCTTCCTCAGAATGGTAAGGGAAAGGATAACAGTCCGAATGAAAATGCCATTAAAAACATATATGTTGATAATCACGGAAATGTCCAAACAACACCTCAGCTAACAAAAGTATATGAGAGCAGACCTTTTGAATATTATAAGGCGCCGTCAATGAATTATATGAATGCTCTGGTTGAAAATCCTAATTATACATTAAAAGAAGTGTGGGTATTAAAGGAACAGGAAAAACTAGAGGATCAAGAAGATAGTGCTAATCGTGAAAATAGTGTTAATCGTGAAGACTGGATTATCTATCCATATAATGCGGAACTTCATTTTACAAACCGCGAATTATCTGCGTCAGAAGGATATGTATACATTAAAGATAACGCGGTGCTACGGTTCGTATATGATGTTTCTAATGACGATAATGCAGAATTTGCTGCTGCACTTTACGACTATGATATCGGAGATGGATTCATTTATAGTAGCAAGACTGATGCTCAAGGTCAGAACAATGCGCAGAAAACATCAATGCAGGGCGACGGTACATGGTATATGCATACAGGGCAATCGGGCATTAATTCTTCCGAAAACTATACAGGAGAAGGAGCAAAACTGGCCTTCGGTAATGCAAATACAGGTACGGGGCTTCAACATGAAATGTGGCAGAATGGTAGTGCCGATGGGAAAGCAGTTAATAATCTGTTAAATAAATATAATGGAAAGCAAGATGATGCTCCAGCGGTGAAAGGCAGTTATATGGGCTGTACTTTCGGTCTGGTTACCGGTTTGAATGACGGAAAGATACAGTATGCGCCCGGTGTAATTGCCCCGAATCTATTTAACGATGGAGATGCAGTAGGAAAAACTGCGTATAATGATTCCTTAACATTTAAACGAAGGGGAGATACCTATACATTAAGTTCGGTTATGGCTTTGAATGGGTTAGAATCATTCGGTCACCCGGGTACTCACACGCATATTTGGACGAATAATTTTTGGCCGATGGATACAGCGGCTTCCTATGGGAGCGATGGGCATGATATGAAGTTTGGTAATTATGTGAATAGAAGTAAACGTAATTACACAGGTCAGGAAGGTGTGTATTCAGGTGCTGTTGCAAATGCTGCATTGCCCTATAATGATGACAATTTAGATCACAACAGCTACTTTGGTATGCAGTATCAAGTTCAGTTTGAATTGACAGCGGATTATGTGGGGCCATTGGAATATTATTTTTTCGGTGATGATGATATGTGGGTATTCCTAGGTGACGGGGCTGGTAAAAATGGCAGTCTGGTCTGTGATATCGGCGGAACTCATTCTTCTGTAGGCGAGTATATCAACCTGTGGGATTATATAGACAAAGAAGCTGAAAAGATACACCGGCATACAGAGGCTTGTTATACGAAAGGTGAGAATGAAGAGCCAACATGCGGATATGTGGACAGTAAAAAATTCACATTGCACTTTTATTATACGGAACGTGGTTCATCAGGTTCCACTTGTTGGATGCAGTTTACCTTACCATCCGTATCTTCCTTGACACCACAGACATCCAATAAGGATTATGGGAATCTGTTAATTAAGAAAACAGTAAAAGTTAAAGTTGACGGGAAAGAATATCCGGTGGCGGATTATTTTAAAGATAATGAGGGAGAGGCTTTTAAACAAAACGAATTCACATTTAAGCTTACGCTTACCGGTCCGTCAGGCCCATTGGCGGATGATTATGCTTATATGAAATATGATAGGGATGGAAAGGTCTTACCCAACGGGGGCGGTGTTCTGTCGTGGGAAACAATTGCGAACGGAGAAGACTTCACTCTGAAAGACGGTGAATATATCCGAGTGCAGTATTTACCAGCAGGCAGCAAGTACACGGTAACAGAGACGGGCGGAACAACATTCAGCAATGTCGTATATTATGGTACAGACATGACAGCAGATGATAAGAAACCAGACGGTTCCATTACTGAAAAGTCCTATGTGGCAGGGATAGGTGAAGCACAAGATCCGAGTATTGATGGTGTTGTACCGACAGATGATATCAGCGATATTCATTATATTAATAAGTATGAAGCTTATGAATTACCCGAGACCGGCGGTTCCGGTATAATGATATATACGATTGCAGGCGTTCTATGCATACTGCTGGGCGCAGGCTTTATATATACAAAAAAAGCTAAAGAAAGGAGGGTGTAGATTTCCTCTTGGATTTAGCATAATAAAGGAATAATGGGCTTAAATGCCAACAATTCAAAGACATTAAAAATGTAAAGAAAAGGAGAAAGACGATTATGAAGAAATTCAAAAAAGTGTCAGCTTTCATGCTGGCAGTAGTAATGGCATTAGCTATGAGTATCACAGCTTTTGCAGGGGATGTGACAGAGGGCGAACAAACTCCAGCTAGTAGATCGAAGACTTATAAAATTACCTTAAATGGAAAAAATGAAGGCCACACTTATGGGGCATATCAAGTATTTAAAGGTACTCTTTTTGAGAACGAAGCGGGGCAAAAGGTTCTTTCTGATATTGAGTGGGGCAGTGGTATAACTGATACAGAGGGGTTAATTAACGAGCTGAGAAAAATTCCTGCATTTGGCAGGCTGCCTGAACCAGCTACTGCAAAAGATGTGGCAGACGTGCTGAATGGCAAAGAGAATGATAGTGAATTTGCACAGAATTTTGCTGATTTGATTGGTAAGTATACAAGGAGTGTTACGAAAACGAGCCATCCAACAAATGATCCGAAGGTGTATGAGATTACCGAACTGGAAGCAGGATACTATTTAATAAAGGATGAAAATGAGAAGGCTGACAATGACGCATGGACCAGATATATGATGCAAGTTGTTGGTGATGTGGAAGCAACAGTAAAGACAGATGTTCCGGATATCGATAAGAAAATCGTTGAAGCTGATAGTAATGAAGATGATGTAGACGATAATGATGGTAAAGGTACAGCACAGGATGTAGGAAGTGATGTGAAATTTCAGCTGACATCTAAAGTTCCTGATATGACAAGTTATAAAGAGTACACTTATATCGTACATGATACGATGTCTTCAGGCTTGGATTTTAAAGAAGACAGTGTTGTAGTTACAATCGGTGGTCAGCCATGTGTGAAAGGTGTTGACTATACGGTGAAATCTGAAAAAGGAACTGACGGAACAAATATAACGATTGATTTTAGTGATTTTCTTAAGCACAAGGATGATAAAGGAAAGGATATTGTAATTGAATATCTGGCAACGATTAATAAGGATGCATTGATATCAGATGAAGAGAAGAATACCGCTTATCTCGAGTATTCTAATAACCCGTATGAAGATAGTAAGGGAGAAACTCCAGAGAAAGAAGTTTATGTATATGACTTTGATATTGTGATTGATAAGTATGCAAAAGATGATGAAAGTAATAAATTGGCGGGAGCTGAATTTGTCCTGATGAAGGGAAATAAGTATTACTTCTGGAATGCTAATGATAAAAAAGTTGAATGGGTTGAAAGTGAAACAGATGCAACAAAAGTGACCACTGATGATAAAGGTGTTGCGAAGTTTACCGGTCTTGACAGTGGAAGCTATTCGCTTTTGGAAACAAAGGCTCCGAATGGTTATAATAAATTAGACGCTCCTGTAGCTGTTGTGATTGAAGCAGTTTACGATGAAAATGGCAAAATTGACACAACAAATTCAAAGGTTGAAATAACTGATAATGGACAGCTTAGTGTAACCAGCTCAATTGAGAACTCTTCCGGTTCTCTCCTTCCATCCACCGGTGGTATCGGTACTACAATCTTCTACATCATTGGCGGTATTCTTGTGATCGGCGCTGGTATTATCTTAGTTGTTAAGAAGCGCGCGAGCAACGAGTAATATATTTTGGAAGTGACAAGTAATTACTTTTCATGAACATATCTTAAGTTTGCCGGGGGCGGGGCGTCCCGTTCCCGGTTATGCCGCACAGGCTGACACCTTCCCGTGGTGTGCGGCGAGCAACGGAGCAATCCGGCGGACGTCAGCAGATGTTTTTCAGCACATCTGACAGGAGTGTGGAGAAATTATGGACGAAGAGATTCGTAACAACGAAGATATATATACAGAGAAAGAGACTGCGGCAGACAGCGAGGCTCTTATGAATGAGGAGATCATGTCGGTCTTTCAGCCGGTAGAACCAGAATTTACCAAAGACGAGAAGGAGCTTGCAAAAGATGAGGAAGAGCCTGCAAAAGACGCGAAAAAGATACAGGCGGATACCGCTGAGCCTGCGGAATCCGCAGTCAAAGAACCTTTGACAAAGGACCTTACGGCAGAAGAACCGCAGGATAAGAAGAAGGGAAAGCAGAAAAAAAAGAAGAAGAAAAAGAAAGTCTCAATCACCAATATACTGCTGGTGCTCATTATGCTGACAGGTATCGGAATCTTGGCTTATCCTTCTGTCAGCGACTGGTGGAACTCTATGCACGCGACGCAGGCGATTGCAGGCTATGTAGAGGCAGTGGAAACCATGAGTAAGGAAGAGAAGGAAGCGATCTTTGCAAAGGCAAAGGAATATAACGACTCCCTTCCCAATGGCGTTAACTTTAATATCTCGGAAGAGCAGTATGCAGAATATGCCAGTATTCTTGATATTACCGGAACAGGTATTATGGGATATATCCAGATTCAGTCCATCGGGGTGAACCTTCCGGTGTATCATGGGGTAGATGAAGGAATCCTTCAGATTGCGGTAGGGCATATACCGGGTTCTTCTTTCCCGATAGGAGGAGAGCGGACGCATGCAATCATGTCCGGTCACCGGGGGCTTCCCAGTGCGAAGCTGTTCTCAGATCTGGATAAGCTGAAAGAGGGAGATGTGTTTGCTGTTACGGTATTGGATGAGACATTTACATACATGATAGACCAGATCCGCATCGTGCTTCCGGAGGAGACAGATGAGCTTGCGATCGTAGATGATAAAGAGTATGCGACACTGGTTACCTGTACGCCGTACGGAGTGAATTCCCACCGTATGCTTATGAGAGGGCATCGGATCGCCAATATCGACGGAAAGGCGACTCCGGCGGATGCAGTGAAGATACCGACCTATATCGTTATTCCGGCAGTAGGGATTCCGCTGTTGTTTGTCGTTTTGCTGGGGATGCTGATCTATTACCGCAAGAGGAAACCGGGAAAGACGGCGCAGGAGACGCTGAATGATATCAGAAAGCAATAGAGGGCTTTGGTATTCAGGTTCATAAAGGAGGAGAGAATTATGGAGATAAAAAAGGACAGCCGGCACAGAGGGAGTGTGAGCCGTCTGATATGCCTGCTGCTGGCTGTTGTGCTGGCGGCTGGCCTGATCATATCGCTGGGGCCGGGCAGGAAGGCTTTGGCAGTTGATTTTAAACAGCCTTGTTCGCTGACTGTGAAGCCTGGAGGGGAAGAACTGTCGGAGGATTTGAAAAAGGCGGATATTATAGTTGATATTTATGAAGTCGCGAGAGCAGTTGACGCTGAGAATGGTCAGGATACGTATCGCTACGAATTCTTAGATGGCTATAAAGAGTTAGAGGAATCCATGAGTCAGGAACTGAATCAGGAAGTCTGGAAGCGGATGGCACAGACGGCGGCGGGGTATGCGTTAGAAAAGGGTGTTCCGACTGCAGCCGGAAGAATCTCTGAGAATGAGTTATTTAAAGATCTGGAATGCGGATTATATCTGATCATTGCCAGAGGGGCCGGTATTGATAACTATAAAACGACAGTAAAGGGACAGGACGGTTCGGAAAATATCGCGACGGTCGCCCACTCAGAGTCGTATGAGTATATCTTTTTGCCGGAGCTGATCTCATTGCCGAGCAAGCAGGATGAGAATGGGAATCATACGACTGCCGGAAACGGTGAGTGGGAGTATGATATAGACGTTACGCTTAAGCCGGGACGGAATCCGCGTGCCGGCTCGCTGGAGATCGTTAAGAATCTTGTAACCTACAATGTGAATGACCCAGCAGTATTTGTATTTCAGGTAGAGGCAGAGATAGGCGGGAAAAATGTATACAGTGATGTGGTGACAATGATTTTTACAGAAGCAGGACAGAAAAAGGTTGTGTTAGATAAGATTCCCGCAGGGGCGACGGTGAAGGTAACGGAAATATACAGCGGAGCTTCCTATGAGGTGACATCAGCAGCGGAGCAGACGGTTACGGTAAGCGCCACGGCTGTTGTGTCAGTAGAGTTTGATAATGATCACAGCACGACAAATCATGGCGGCGGCGGGGTGAATAATCATTTCACATATGATTCCGAAGATGGATGGCAGTTAGAGCAGCAGCCGGCGAATCGCACAGTTGGTGAGTAAGGAGGGCGAATCGGATGAAAAAGAAACATATTTTTCTGGCGGTCTGTGCCGTGGCATTGCTCTTTTTTGGCACGGCCGGCAGCGCATGGGCTTACTTTACCACTTATGTTGAAGCGCGGGGAACGCTGGAAATATCGCTGGAGGATGTAACGACGGTTGAGGAAGAGTTCAATTCATGGACAAAGCATGTGGTGATTGTAAACGATGCAGGTTCCGGGCCGGTATATGTAAGAGCCAGAGCTTATTGCGGCAGTCAGTATGAGCTTATCTATACTTCCGCAGATAATAAATGGACGCCGGGCAGCGACGGATATTATTATTACAGTGACATTCTGTACGGCGGGGAGAAGTCTTCAGAGCTTTTAGTCCGAATTGAGAATGTTCCCGAGGATGTGAAGGATGCGGCGGAATTCAATGTAGCGGTTATCTATGAGACAACGCCTGTTTTGTATGATGAGAGCGGCAATCCTTATGCAGACTGGAACCAGAAGATGGAAGTGACAAAAGCGGAAGGAGGCAGTAACTGATGAAACGGATAAAAAGATTCCTAAAATCTCCGGCAGCTACGATGATTGCATTTGTACTTGCAGTGGGACTGCTTCTTTTTTCTACAGTCGGAGGAGCGCGTGCGGCTCTGACTTATTTCTCGGATACCTACGTGTCCCGTGTGCAGATGTCTAACATCGGCGTGACGCTTTTAGAGAACGGCAATGCCATCGCTAAGAGAGATTACAATAAGACTTCTGACGGCACATGGGATGAGACGACAGGAGTATTGCTGTCAAATATGCTTAAAAAGGGCGAAAAGTTCAAGGTTGGACAGAAGTATAAAGAAGAATTAAGCGTACAAAACAGTGGGACGATCGACCAGTATGTCCGCGTCAGCATCTATAAATACTGGATGAAGGATGACAAAAAGGATCAGTCGCTGTCGCCGGATCTTATCGGTCTGAATCTTGTTAATGTAGGAAGCGACTGGCTCTTAGATGAGTCCTCGTCGACGGATGAGCGTACAGTTTTATACTATTCAAAGCTTTTAGAGGAGGGGAAGACCTCTTCCCTGTTCGCAGACAGCATCAAGGTTGACGGTATCGTTGCTACTAGGGTAACGCAGGTTCCGGTGGAGGGCAAGCCGAACACGATTCGGACGGTCTATGATTATGACGGGATGCATTTTTGCGTGGAAGTCAAGGTAGATGCGGTTCAGGATCACAATGCGGAAGATGCGATTTGGAGTGCATGGGGCAGTAAAGTTACTGTAAACGACAGCACTCTGCAGTTGAAATAAGGAGGGAGACAGCATGCGGAAGATGATATGGAAGCTATGCCTTTTCATAGGGATTCTGGCTTCAGTGAATATAACGGCCTATGCGGAGACCTCCCATGGAAAGTCGGACTGGTCTGTTGTATTCACAAAAGATAAGAAGATGGAGGCGAACTTCAAGACCTCTGATCTGGATGAGGTTATCTACGGACTGCAGCCGGGGGATAATGTGATCATTACATTAAAGCTTAAGAACGAGAATACAAGCGCTACAGACTGGTATATGACCAATAAGGTTCTGTACTCGCTGGAGGACCGCAGCAAGAATACGGCTACGAGCGGCGGCGCCTATACTTACAAGCTGACTTATAAGGGGCCGGACGGTAAGACAGATACGCTTTTTGACAGTTCCATTGTCGGCGGCGAGGGAGCGAGCAAGGCGGGAGAAGGCCTGAAACAGGCGACGAACGGACTAAAGGATTATTTTTACCTTGATACGTTAAAGACTGGGGAGAACGGCGAGATCACGCTGGAAGTCGCTCTTGACGGAGATACGCAGGGGAATGATTATCAGGATACATTGGCGGACCTTCAGATGAATTTCGCGGTAGAGTTAAGTAATACAGGGAGCAATACGCCATCGTCAGAAAGCGGCGGCGGAGGAAGGCGCAACCCGATCGTTAAGACTGGTGATGACCTGACACTGACGCCGTTCATTATCACGGCATGCGTGACGGGAATTCTGCTGTTGATCTTTGCGGTATACAGCCAGAAGCAGCGCGAGAAGGAGAAGCAGATGAGAGCAGAGAAGAGGAGGGCGGCATATGAAGATATTTAAGAAGATGACCGTATTTTTAGCTGTCCTCTGCGCAGTAAGCTCGATTTCTGTCACGGCGGCAGCCGCGGAGAAGAAAGAATATACTTACACAGTACGTTTCTTTTCAGGAGCGAGGGGAACCTTTGGCGGAAAAGAGCTTATAACGTTTAGAAATTTGAAGGAAGGCGACAGAGTGTCCTTCCGTCAGGCGGATGTAACGCTGGAAGAGGGAAGCAAGTACTATATCAAAGGTATCCGTGAGAGCGGAAGAGATAATAATACAGTAAGTTCCCAATCTTCTTTTGTAGTGACCGGGGATCAGGACTATGTAGTTGCTTATGGCATCAAAGGAAATTCTGTGGGATATACGGTTCGCTATGTAGATACAGACGGCAGGCAGCTTCTTCCCGATGAGACTTATTATGGGAATATCGGAGACCGGCCGGTCATCGCGTACCAGTATGTTGAAAATTACCGCCCTCAGGCATATAACTTGACGGGGACGTTGAAAGAGAATGAGGCTGAGAATGTATTTACATTTACCTATACTGCAATAGACAGAGCGGGTACGCCTGCTATGCCTCCGACAACACCGGCGGCAGACCAGACGACTCCGACGGCGCCTGCAGCGCCCGCAGCGGGCGGTACAACAGCGGCGCCGGCGGAAGGAGGAGCAGCGGCGGGGGATGCAGCTGGAACAGGAGGCGATGCAGCAGAGCCTGCAGACGGCGGAGAGGCGGAAGGAACGCCTGACGCGCCGGCAGAACCGGCGGCGGGTGACGAAGAACCTGCGCCGCTTCAGGATATCGAGGATGGAGAAGTGCCGTTAGCTAATCTGGGAGAAGACCAGCTTACCAATATCAATGATGAACCGACGCCTTTAAGCAGCGGAGATTTTGCAAGACGGATACTGGATTTTCCGTTAGCGGCCAAGGTGGGGATTCTTTCATTGCTTGTACTTCTTTTCGCAGGCGGAGGATATCTGTACGTCAAGAAGAAGAGGGAAAAACAAAATGCAGAATAAATCGTTGCCGTCCGGACAGCGTAAGACAAAGGGAGGGATGTTGATTCCCGCCCTTTGCAATATTGTCGGGACTTTCATACTATTGAGCGTGATCATAACATGTCTTCCGGCTGCCGTGCCCCGTCTCTTAGGCTATGAGGTCTATAATGTAGTCAGCGGAAGTATGCAGCCGGAAATTCCGGTGGGCAGTCTGATTCTGGTAAAACCGACGGCGCCGGAGACGGTTTCAGAGGGAGCTGTTATTGCTTTTCAAAGTGAGGATTCTGTCATCGCTCACCGGGTGATGAAGAATAAGGTAGTCGAAGGCGAATTTACCACGAAGGGCGATGCCAATGCGAAAGAGGATATGAATGCTGTGCCTTATGCAGCCCTGATCGGAGAGGTGGCTTTTCATTGCCCTCTGATCGGCGAACTGCTCTGGGTATATACAAGTACAGTAGGAAAGATCTACGCAATATGCTTTGCGGCATGCGGAGTTATGTTTCATATTCTCGCGGGAAGGTTACGGGAGAGGGCAAGATGAAAAAAATAATCATACGTACAATTATGGCGGTGCTTTTGATTCTGTTCGTTGGTTCTATCGGTGCAATCCTGCTTATACTAAAGCAGTACCGCGACGATGAGGAAGTCTACGGGCAGGCCGCGGTGCGCTTTACTCTGGAGAATGATCAGAAAGAGGAAGCTAAAGGAGAGGGCGGGAAGGAGGATATCCCTCCGATCACAGTGGATTTTGAGGCTCTTAAGGCAGTGAATGGGGATGTGGCGGGATGGATATACTGTGAGGATACCGTGATCGATTATCCAGTGCTTCAGGGAACGGATAACGACTATTACCTGCACCATACCTATGACGGAAAGTCAAGTATCTCCGGCTCTATCTTTGCGGATGCAAATAACCGCCCGGATTTCGCGGATTCCAATACGGTGATTTACGGTCATCACATGAAGAATAAATCAATGTTCGCTACGATATCAAACTGGGCAGAGCAGGATTACTATGAAGAACATCCGGTTATGTGGCTTCTGACTCCCAGACAGGATTATAAGATTGTGCTGTTCAGTGAATATACGACTTCTGCGTATTCGGATACTTACGTGATGTATCCGGAGGCATGTCCTGAGATGGATGAATATCTGAAGAGGGCGGCCCAAAGCTCCAATTTCCAGTCGGATATTCAGACAAACGGTGAATTGACAGGCGATGCGCACTATGTGCTGCTTTCTACCTGCGCCTATGTATTTGACAATGCCAGAGATGTGCTGCATGGGAAGCTTGTTCCGGTCAACAGTATCGGCGGAGTTCCGGTTGCGGCAAATTGAGTAATATCAACAAAAAGCTGAGAGGTGAAAAGCATGAAAAATCTGGAAAAAGATAATATTCTGCATGTGCGGATGTTCGGCAGCTTTTCCATGGTTTGGAACGGGGAGTATCTGGCAGGCGGCACCCGCTCCAGCGAGACTCAGTTTGCTTATCTGATGCAGCTTCTTCTGCATAACAGGAAGAGCGGAATCAGCCGGGAGCAGTTAAATAAAAATCTGTTTGCAGACAGAGACGTCAAGGATTTTAACCATGCGGCGAGAAGTGTGATCTATAATGCCAGAAAAAAATTGAAGGCCGCCGGCCTTCCGGATGTGAACTATATAAAACAACAGGGCGGCATCTATTATTGGACGGAAGAGATTACGGTAGAGGAAGATGCGACTGTATTCGATGAGCTTTATCGGCAGGCGGATAATGAGCCTGATTCGGATAAGAAACTGGAGATATACCTGAAAGCATGTCATTGTTATACGGGAGAATTTCTGGGTGATCAGACCGCCGTCGTATGGGTGGCTCAGGAGGCGAGACGCTACAGAGGAGCATTCTGCGCCTGCGCGGAAGCAGCGGTCCGGCTTCTGCGTAAGAGACAGGATTATCTGCGCATGGAGGAGCTTGGACGCTATGCGGCAAAGATTAATCCGCTGGCGGACTGGGAGAATGTGACGATGGAGGCATTGACAGCCTTGGGGCGCACAGGTGAAGCGGTCCGGTTCTATGAGGATACAGTGGAGATGTATTTTCAGGAAGAGGGTTTAAGACCGTCCGAACGCCTGCTGGAGATGTTGGAAAATATGGGCACGTTGATCGAGCATCAATATGCTCTGTTAGATACGATACAGAAGAACCTGTCAGAAAATGCACAGGAGGGAACAGGAGGCGGTTTTTTTTGTTCCTACCCTGTTTTTCAGGGCATCTACCGTATGATGGGACGGGTTATGGAGCGAAGCGGACAGTCTGTCCACCTGATGCTGTGTACCATCGTAGACAGCAAAGGAAATACGATGAGAGACGGATCGCTGCTTGATGGATTATCGGAAAGGCTTGGAGAGGCAATCCGCGTGTCCGTGCGCCGCAGTGATGCGATCAGCAGATACGGAAAGGGGCAGTATCTGGTCCTGCTGATGAACACAACGCTTGAAAACTGCAGGATACTTCAGAAGAGAATTAATTATCATTTTATAGTCGGGCGTCAGCGTACGGGAATTCAGTACCACATTAACAGTGTTCTATGTACCCCGGACGGCGAGCGGGTTACTTAGGAAGGGTGGAAATACATGGATAAATCGCAATGGTATATAGGCGCTCCGAATGGAGTGGTATTATGCATTGATCATGCGGATAAATGCCGGATAGACGGGAGGACATATCATGCCTACAGCAAAGAAGCGCTGAAGGTTACGGATATGAATCAGCTTTTGTTTGAACTAGAAGCTTTTTTCGATTCGCTCTGTTTTCCATTCCCGTCCGTCAACGAGCGGACCTTTCAGGATAAGAAACCAAAAGGCAAACTCAGAAAAGAAAGGGTGAGAGTCATGAGCGACGAAGAATTACTAAGCAAACATGGGGATCTGGGAACTTTTATCATACGCGTACAGCACAGGCAGAACAGCAGCTGGCAGGGACGCATCACATGGATGGATAAGGATAAGACGCTGTACTTCCGTTCTGTCTGGGAGATGATAAAGCTGATTGGCAGTGCTCTTGATACTGTCAGTGATGGAGATGATCTGACAGAAGAGGGATGGCCGGAGGAATAAGTAATATAAAAAATAAGGCATTGTTCTGCGGGCGGATAAGACCTTAAGAACAATGCCTTGTTTTTATTTGTTGTTTTTAGCCTCCTGCATCCTCATGGCACGGACTTTGAGAGGCAGTCCGAACAGATTGATGAATCCGTCTGCATCGTGGTGGTCGTAAAGGTCGCCGGTTGTAAAGCTTGCGAGAGATTCGCTGTACAGTGAATACGGTGAGGTAGTTCCTGCTTTGATGATATTGCCTTTATAAAGCTTGAACTTTACTTCGCCTGTTACATATTCCTGAGTGCTTTCGATAAATGCCTGAACAGCCTCCCGAAGCGGTGTGAACCACTTTCCTTCGTATACGATCTGGGACAGCTTGTTGCCCATCTCTTCTTTTACTTCATATGTAGCGCGGTCCAATACCAATTCTTCTAACTGCTGGTGTGCCTCGTAGAGAATGGTTCCGCCCGGCGTCTCGTAGATGCCGTGTGATTTCATGCCGACAACACGGTTTTCCACGATATCGGCGATACCGATGCCATGCTTTCCGCCAAGCTCATTCAGCTTCTTTATAATATCAGCTACTTTCATCTCTTCACCATTGACGCTCTTTGGAATACCTTTTTCAAAAGTCATAGTTACATATTCCGCTTCATCAGGAGCTTTCTCAGGTGAAACGCTCATAACAAGAAGATGGTCATAATTCGGTTCCAGAGAAGGATCCTCAAGTTCCAGTCCTTCGTGGCTGATGTGCCAGAGGTTACGGTCGCGGCTGTAACTGTGGGTTGCATCAAACGGAAGGTTGATGCCGTGTGCCTTGCAGTATTCAATTTCATCATCACGGGACTGCATGGTCCATACATCTGTCATACGCCATGGAGCGATGACTTTAAGATCTGGCGCCAGAGCTTTGATTGCAAGCTCAAAGCGGATCTGGTCGTTACCTTTCCCTGTAGCGCCGTGACAGATAGCGCTGGCGCCTTCTTTCCGCGCGATCTCTACAAGACGCTTCGAGATAGCCGGGCGCGCCATGGAAGTTCCGAGAAGGTATTTATTCTCATAAACTGCGTGAGCCTGCACACATGGCACAATAAAATTATCGCAGAAATCATCTATCACATCTTCAATATATAATTTAGAAGCGCCGGAGAGCTTCGCGCGCTCTTCCAGTCCGTTAAGTTCCTCTCCTTGTCCGCAGTCAACGCAGCAGCAGATAACCTCATAATCAAAAGTTTCTATTAACCACGGAATAGTGGCAGTCGTGTCAAGTCCGCCGGAATATGCCAAAACAACTTTCTCTTTCATCTTTCATGTCCTCCTTAAAAATAGATCCTGTATATTCAAAAATGATTTTTTCTGGCCGTAAGTAATACTATACACTATATTTTATATTTATGCAAGAAAAAATGGGATAATAATTAAAAATATACAAAATATACAATAAATATGAATAAAATAAGAGGCATACGTCAGAAATGTATAAAGACAGAAAATGATTAGAGGTTGACATATGTAGATGAACTATATATAATGTAGATAACCGATATATAGAACATCTACATAGTTGCAGATCAGTTCCGGTTGATGAAGTGGGTCGTTATAGAAGAATATAAGAAGGAGGAGGATTAAAATGGCAGTTGATAAAAGTTTAGTTTCGGGGAGCACTTCGATGTTGATATTGAGGCTTCTGTCGGAGAAGGATATGTATGGTTATGAAATGATCGACACTCTCAGGGAGAAATCCCAGAATGTGTTTGAACTTCGGGCGGGAACGCTGTATCCGCTTCTCCATTCTATGGAAGAAAAAGGATTTTTGAAAAGCTATGAGCAGGAGGCGGTTGGAAAGGTGCGCAAGTACTATCACCTGACGAAAAGCGGAAAAAAGCAGCTTCATGTGAAGGCCGAGGAGTGGAAGGAATATTCCCGTGCAGTTGTAAACGTCATGGGAACGATGGGGAATGAAAGGAGTGAATGTTATGGACAGGCGTAATTACATAAAACTTCTGTCAGACCAGATCCGCTGTAAAAAGGCGCTTCCCCTTGTGACGAGGGAACTGGAGGTGCATATTGAGGAGCAGAAAGCGGACTTTATGGCGGAAGGGATGACGGAGAGGGAAGCAGAAGAGGCGGCAGTCCGGGAGATGGGAGATCCAGTTGAGGTCGGAGCGGAGATGGACCGGATCCATAGACCGAAGATGAACTGGCGTATCATCATTGGAATCGGTATTGTCAGTCTGCTTGGCGCAGGAATGCTGTATGCGCTGGACACTAATATAGAACAGAAAGATATGTTGTTTTTCTATCCGCCGAGCCACCTGCTCCATATGCTGATTGGTTATATGGCTATGATCGGAGTGTGTTACTTTGATTATACGAGAGTAGCATACAAGGCAAAGGAACTACTAGCGGCATATATGATACTGCTGATTGGCGGCATGGCATTTTTTGGAACGTCAATTAATGGTGCAAGAGTATTTGTCAGTCTGTTCGGTATATCCGTGAATATGAGCCAGACATTGTTTCTGACGATTCCGCTGTACTGCGCGGTACTCTATAAGTTTAGAGGTCAGGGATATAAAGGACTTCTCAAAGGTGTTCTGTGGATGCTGCCCATTATTGCTGTGCAGGTCAGGTTCCGAATGGCACAGCTTATTATACTTATCCCGGCATTTGCCGTGATTTTGTCTGTTGCGGTCTATAGACGGTATTTTCGCGTATCGGTGGCAAAAACTCTCACGGCTATCTGGGGCAGCGCTGCATTTTTCATATGCGCAGGGATGTTCATGATCTTAAGATTCGGCGCAGATTATCAGATCAAAAGATTGAAAGTCATGGCAGCGCCTTCCCAGTATGCAGCAGAGGAAGGATATCAGCTTTACACATTGAAAAAGCTGTTGGAAGGAAGTAAATTTGTCGGACAGGGAGAGCACTTTACAGAATTCTCCGGCAGCCTTCCGGACAGTTCAAGCTTTGCATTGTCTTATGTCATAGCATATTTCGGTGTGTTTGCGGCTGTCTGTGTCATCAGTGTGATTGTTATATTGCTGTTCAAATTAACCGCCATGACGGTAAAGCAGAAAAACCGCCTTGGATTTCTTATGGGGGTGGGATGCGGTGTGACGATCGCTATTCAGGCAGCATGGTATGTGCTGACGAATCTAGGAGTTGTGTTGATAGGACCCGTCTATTGCCCGTTTATTACGAACGGAGGCATGGGGATGATCATTACGTATGTTTTATTCGGGATTATGCTGAGTATCTATCGTTACCAGAATGTTGCGGCAGAGGAGGTAAAAAGAAAGCACCTGACAGATAAGGAGAAGGTGGAGTTGTTTTAGATTATGCTGAATGATAAAGGCAGAGGAAAGTGAACCTTCTGCCTTTTCATTTGAATTGAAAAGATAAAATATTAGAGGTACAAAGATATTTTATAAAACACTTGCATAATATACAAGATAGATGTATAATTATGCAAGTGTTTTTGTTAAAGGATATTTTAAATCATAGCATATTTGGAGGCGGAAAAGATGATCAAAGTTGGAATTATCGGAGTGACAGGCTATGCAGGAGGCGAACTGGTGAGACTTTTAGCGGCTCACAGAGAAGCGGAGATTGTATGGTATGGCTCCAGAAGTTACATAGAAAAAAAATATTCGGATGTCTATCAGAACATGTTTGAGATTGTGGAGGATGAATGTCTGGATGACAACATGGAGGCATTGGCGGATAAGGCGGACGTTATTTTTACCGCGACGCCTCAGGGGTTTTGTGCTTCGGTTATGAATGAAAATATTTTATCGAGAACGAAGATGATTGATCTGAGTGCGGATTTCCGGATCAAAGATGTCAGCGTCTATGAAAAATGGTATGGTATGGAACATAAAAGTCCGCGGTTTATAGGGGAAGCGGTATATGGGTTATGCGAGGTGAACCGGGAGCAGGTGAAAACGGCAAGGCTGGTTGCCAATCCGGGATGCTACGCGACCTGTTCTATCCTGACGGCCTATCCGCTGGCAAAGGAAGGCATCATAGATATGAGTACTTTGATCGTGGATGCCAAGTCAGGAACATCCGGAGCCGGAAGAGGGGCGAAGGTGCCGAATTTATTCTGCGAGGTGAACGAGAATATCAAGGCTTACGGGGTTGCTTCTCACAGACATACACCGGAGATTGAAGAGCAGCTTACTTATGCGTCCGGGGAAGATACAGTGATCAGTTTCACACCTCATCTTGTACCGATGAACAGAGGAATCCTTGCAACAGAGTACGCGGCTTTGAAGAAGGACGTGACCTATGGAGATGTGAAGGCAATTTACGATAAATATTATAAGGATGAAACATTTGTCAGAGTGCTTAAGGAAGGTATCTGCCCGGAGACAAAATGGGTAGAAGGAAGCAATTACGTGGATATTAATTTTAAGATTGATCCCAGAACGAACCGGATCATCATGATGGGCGCGATTGACAATCTTGTAAAAGGAGCGGCGGGTCAAGCGGTGCAGAATATGAATATTATGTTCGGCCTAAAGGAGAATGAGGGGCTTAATCTGATCCCCATGTTCCCATAACGTTATGTTCAATAAGCAAGCGCCAAAGCCAATGAAAAAGTTGTTAGGAGAAAAGACGTATGTTAAGGATAATGACAATTGATGATTACGAGCAGGTTTATGCGCTTTGGAAACAGATACATGGGTTTGGTATCCGCAGCGTGGATGATTCCAGAGAAGGGATTCAGCGTTTTTTAAGAAGGAATCCTGCGACGAGTGTTGTAGCTATAGAGGATGGTAAGATCGTGGGGGCGATTCTCTGCGGACATGACGGCAGACGGGGATGCCTGTATCATGTATGCGTGGACGCTGATTACCGTATGAGAGGAATCGGGAAGTCTATGGTAGTTTTTGCCATGGAGGCTTTGAAAAAGGAAAAGATCAATAAGGTTTCTCTTATTGCATTTACTAAAAATGATATCGGAAATGCATTCTGGAATGAGATAGGCTGGACAAAAAGGCGGGATCTTAATTATTATGATTTTACATTGAATGAAGAGAATATTACTGCTTTTAACCAATAAATTATAAAGATGAAAGGATGGATAAGATATGAAACAGATAAAAGGCGGAGTTACAGCGGCAAAGGGATTTGAGGCTGCAAGTACGGCAGCAGGAATCAAATATACAAGAAGGACGGATATGGCGCTCATCTACAGCCAGACGCCATGTGCGGCAGCAGGAACATTTACTGCCAATATCGTAAAAGCGGCTCCGGTCAAATGGGATCAACAGATAATTGCAGGAGGAGGCGCAGCCCAGGCAGTCGTAGTGAATTCCGGGATTGCCAATGCATGTACGGGCGAGGAAGGCTTTGGATATTGCAGGGATACGGCAGAAGCGGCGGCGAAGGAGCTGGATATATCGGCGGCAGGAGTTTTGATCGGTTCTACGGGAGTTATCGGCAAGCAGCTTCCGATCGATAAGCTGACGGCGGGAATCAAGGCTTTGGCAGAGAAGAAGGATGATTCTCTGGAAAACGGCACGGAAGCGGCAAAAGCGATTATGACAACGGACACCTGCGAGAAAGAGCTGGCAGTCCAGATTGAAGTGGGAGGAAAGATTGTAACGATCGGCGGCATGGCAAAAGGCTCCGGAATGATCCATCCCAATATGTGCACGATGCTTGCATTTATTACTACAGATGCTGTGATTTCAAAAGAGACGCTGCAAAAGGCGCTGAGCGAGGATGTGGGCGATACTTACAATATGATCTCCGTAGATGGGGATACTTCTACCAATGATACGGTTGTCCTTTTGGCAAATGGGCTGGCGAAGAATCCAGAGATTATATATGGAAGCGCAGAGTATCAGATATTTTTAGAAGCGCTTCATGCGATCAATGAGTATCTTGCAAAGAAAATCGCAGGGGACGGCGAAGGTGCAACGGCACTGTTTGAAGTAAAGGCAGTTAATTGTGAAAGTAAAGAGCAGGCGAAGATACTTGCAAAGTCTATCGTATGCTCAAATCTTACGAAGGCGGCAATCGCAGGACACGATGCCAATTGGGGAAGGATTCTGTGTGCTATGGGTTATTCGGGCGCGCAGTTTGATCCGGAGAAGGTTGACCTGTTTTTTGAGAGCGCGGCCGGAAGGATCCAGATTATCGAGAATGGAACGGCGGTCTGTTACAGTGAAGAAGAGGCCACAAAGATATTGTCAGAGTCTTCTGTAACCGCAATCGCTGATGTGAAAATGGGAGATATACAGGCAACGGCATGGGGATGTGACCTGACTCATGGATATATTGATATCAACGCAGATTACAGAAGCTGATCAGACGCTGAAACGATTATACAAATTGTCAGTGGCAGAACATATCAGGAAGGGAAGATGACGTAAATGATGAATAAGGATATGCAGAAATATCTTGAAAAAGCGGAGGTGCTTATCGAGGCGCTTCCCTATATCCAGCGTTTTAACCGCCGTATTATCGTAGTAAAGTACGGCGGAAGCGCGATGATTGATGAGCAGCTAAAGGAGCAGGTGATTCAGGATGTGACGCTTCTTAAGCTGGTGGGCTTTAAACCAATTATTGTTCACGGAGGCGGCAAGGAGATCAGCCGCTGGGTTGGGAAAGTCGGTATGGAGCCGCGGTTTGTAAATGGACTGCGCGTAACAGATGAAGCGACGATGGAACTGGCGGAGATGGTTCTGGGGAAGGTGAATAAAGGACTGGTGCAGCTTGTGGAAAGTCTGGGCGTGCGCGCTATAGGCTTAAGCGGTAAGGACGGGAAGCTTTTGTCTGTAAATAAAAAGCTTTCTGACGGGAAAGATATCGGATTTGTAGGAGACGTAAAAAATGTAAATGCAAGTATTCTGTACGACCTTCTGGAGAAAGATTTTCTCCCGATCATCTGTCCCGTCGGTCTGGATGACGATTATAATACATACAATATCAATGCGGATGATGCTGCGTGTGCAATTGCGAGAGCTATGCGTGCGGAAAAGCTGGCATTTCTTACGGATATAGAAGGCGTGTACAGAGATCCGGAGGATTCCTCAACCCTGATTTCCGAACTTAGAATCTCGGAGGCGAGGGAGCTGATGAATGCAGGCTATATCGGAGGAGGAATGCTGCCGAAGCTACACAACTGTATTTCGGCTATTGAACACGGTGTTTCCAGGGTACATATTCTGGATGGAAGAATTCCTCATTGCCTGCTTCTTGAGATATTTACCAACAAAGGAATCGGGACGGCGATTATTAACGACGGCGAGCCGCAGTTTTATATACCATAGTGAGATATAGGTACAGCAAGAATGAAAGGATGACAAAAAATGAATGCAAATGAATATATGCAGGCAACGGAACGTAATCTGGTGCATACATACAACCGTTTTCCGGTGACTCTTGACAGAGGGGAAGGCGTATATCTCTATGATACAGAAGGGAAAAAATATCTGGATTTTGCGGCGGGAATTGCAGTGTCCGGACTGGGGTATGGGAATCGGGAGCTGAATACTGTGTTAAAAGAACAGATTGACAAGCTCATGCATTCTTCCAATCTGTATTATAATACGGCTTGCGGAAAAGCTGCTGCTGCATTAAAGCGGATAACCCGGATGGACAGGGTGTTTTTTACAAACAGCGGGACGGAAGCGATCGAGGGCGCGCTGAAGGCTGCAAGAAAATATGCCTGGAAAAAGAAGACAGGAAGGTTCCAGTATATCGCCATGCAGGATTCCTTTCATGGACGCAGCATGGGAGCGCTCTCAGTAACAGAACATGAAGCGTACCGTATTCCTTTTGAACCGTTGATTCCGGGCGTTGGTTTTGCACAGTTCAATCATCTTGACAGCGTGAAGAAGCTTGTCACAGATAAGACTTGTGCGATTATTTTAGAGCCGCTTCAAGGAGAAGGCGGAATCAATATGGCGACTCAGGAATTCGTGGAAGGCATCCGGAAGATCTGTGACGAGGAAGACATTCTTATGATCTGCGATGAGATACAGTGCGGAATGGCCCGTACCGGTTCCATGTTCGCCTGTCAGTCTTATGGAGTGAAGCCGGATATCATTGTTATGGCGAAGGCGATTGGAAGCGGTGTTCCGGTGGGAGCATTTGCTATGACAGAAAGTGTGGCGGAGTATTCTTTAGAACCGGGTGACCACGGTACAACTTACGGTGGGAATCCGCTTGTCTGTGCGGCGGTGGCGAAGACGGTCGAGATATTTGAAAAAGAGGATATCAAAGATCATGTAAATGAAATGGGCGCATATCTGGCTGAGAAACTGGATGAATTAGTGAATGATTACGATATGGTTCTCGAGAGAAGAGGAACCGGACTGATACAGGGACTTCGGCTGAATCGGCCGGTGGGAGAGCTTATAAAGGAAGCGTTGAAAGAAGGCCTTTTGATCATCAGTGCGAGAAGCGATGTGATCCGGCTGGTACCGCCGCTTGTGATAGAGAAAGAGCATGTGGACGAGATGATTGACAAGCTGAAAAAAGCGCTTAAGGGAATTTTATAATAGAAAAACCGATCATTGGGTATACTACTTGAAAAACAGGAGGTATATGAGGATGATTGGTTTTTTTATTGCCCTGCTTTCGGGTGCTCTGATGAGTGTGCAGGGAGTATTTAATACACAGGTGACAAAGACGACAGGAATGTGGGTAAGCAACGGCTGGGTGCAGTTCAGTGCATTTGCAGTGTGTCTGATCGCGTGGTTTATTGCAGGACGCGATCATATCGAAACACTTGCAAAGGTGGAGCCGAAATATGTGCTGCTGGGGGGCGTGATCGGAGCGGGCATTACATGGACCGTCATTAAAAGTATGGAGCAGCTTGGTCCTGCGAAAGCGGCGCTCTTAATCGTTATCTCGCAGCTTATCATTGCGTATGTTATTGAACTTTTGGGACTGTTCGGTGTTGAAAAAGAGCCTTTGGAGTGGAGAAAAATAATTGGTATGGGAATTGCGATTGTTGGAGTTGCAATTTTTCAGTGGAAATAGTACAATAAAATCTGTCTAGGCATAAGAGGGGTATTTACAGTTCTCGACATCTGTAAAGGAGGATTTTATGCATAGCAGAAAAAATGTTATTATATTATGGGTGATGTTATTATGTGCAGTTTTTTTGATGGAAGGCTGCAAGAAGGATACGGGAGAAGAAAATGCCCTTGTTAGTGTGGAGCAGACGGATTTAGCGAGTGACATAGAAAGCGGCGAAGATGAAGAATCTGCAATATCAGGGGACGGGGAGAGAGAAAAGACTCTGGATCAATCAAAGGCGGATTCTGAAGCGGAAGAGACGTCGGCAGACATACCGGAAGGGAAAGAGACAGGCATCATATACGTGGATGTGTGCGGATATGTGAAGAATCCGGGAGTCTATGAGCTTACGGAAGAAAGCAGGGTATATGAAGCGATAGAAAAGGCTGGAGGTATGACGAAGAATGCGGCGGCGGCCTCTGTGAATCAGGCAGAACGTCTGACAGATGGCCAGCAGATCTATATTCCGTCGGAGGATGAGCAGAAGGAAAGCCGAGAGAGCGGAACTTATCCGGCGGCCAGAGGTGCGGATGACGGAAATATGAAAACCGGCACCGCTGACAGCCTTAAAGTAAACCTGAATACTGCCTCGAAGGAAGAACTTCTGTCACTTACCGGTATCGGCGATGTCAAAGCGGATTCGATCGTAAAATACCGGGAGGAACATGGAAGCTTTCAGTCTGTGGAGGATATTAAAAAGATTGAGGGTATTAAGGACGGAGTATTTAATAAGATAAAGGACCGGATAACAGTCTGATAAGGAGATTAGGTATGAGTAAACGGGTACTGGTTGTAGATGATGAAAAGTTAATAGTGAAGGGAATCCGATTCAGTCTCGAGCAGGACGGTATGGAGGTAGATGCAGCTTATGACGGCGAAGAGGCTCTTAAGCTTATCCGTGAGAATCATTATGATATGATCCTTCTGGACGTTATGCTGCCGAAGTATGATGGCTTTGAGGTGTGTCAGCGGGTTCGGGAATTTTCAGATGTGCCGGTTATCATGCTGACGGCCAAAGGCGATGATATGAATAAGATTCTCGGGCTTGAGTATGGTGCGGATGACTATATTATCAAACCGTTCAATATTCTGGAAGTGAAGGCAAGAATCAAGGCAATCATGAGGCGCGTCGGAAAGAGAGACGCAGATGGAGAGAATCCGAAAGTGCTTGTGAAAGGTGACATGAAGATTGATTGTGAAAGCCGCAGGGTTACGATTGGGGAAAAAGAAGTAAATCTTACGGCAAAAGAATTTGATTTGCTGGAACTCCTTGCTATGAACCCTAATAAAGTTTACAGTAGAGAGAATCTTCTGAACATTGTATGGGGATATGAGTACCCTGGAGATGCAAGGACAGTGGATGTACATATCAGACGACTCCGGGAGAAGGTCGAAGCGAACCCAAGCGATCCGAAGTATGTATATACGAAGTGGGGAGTTGGTTATTATTTTAGGGGTTAGAAAGTACGTTAAAATTAATTTTTTAAAGAGTCTCCGTTTTCGGATTACGGTTCTGATCATTCTCGCGGGAATTATCCCGAGCGTAATCATGAGAATGGTGATTCTGAATAATTATGAAAAACAGGCGGTGGAGATGCACACCGCCGAGATTCAGAATCAATGTGCAATTCTTTGTAACCAGTTAAGTACGGTAGATTATCTTACAGGAGTTACGTCTGAGAGTATCCAGTTAGAGCTTATTCAGTTATCTAATATTTATAATGGGCGTGTTTTGGTGATTGATGAACATTATCATATCATAGAAGATACTTATAATATGGATAAGGGTAAGACGATAGTTTCTGAGGATGTCATACGATGTTTTCGTGGAGAACGTACCAGCAATTATGATGCAGAGAACCGTTTTATTGAAGTGACAGCGCCGATTATGGACAGAGGGACAGAGAAAATCCATGGAGTTATGCTGACCAGCGTAGGTACGGATTCTATTGCGGAGAATCTGGAAAGTCTCCTTGTCAAAGCGGACCTTGTTATAGCGATGGCAGGAATTATCATTATATCAATAGCATTTCTCGCGGGGACTCTTATGGTCCGTCCTTTTTACAGAATCACAAGATCTATCGGTGCGGTTACGGAAGGCTATGAAGATGATTACTTGAAGGAATATTCCTTCAAGATCTATCGGTGCGGTTACGGAAGGCTATGAAGATGATTACTTGAAGGAATA
>ERZ778517.868-NODE-868-length-27651-cov-8.922163_pt1 | contig 27651 bp, 19 predicted proteins | sample MGYA00510341_ERZ778517 | MGnify/ENA primary metagenome ERZ778517 (study PRJEB29527, sample SAMN07138964) | mouse gut metagenome | material: feces | host: mouse | place: China:Nanjing | collected 2016-01-25 ...
TGCGAATCCGAACGCGCCTCCGATGATTCCGCCCGCGATGCCGCCAAGGAGGATACTTGCCACCTCGCCTGTCGGGTCGGTCTGGTTTACGGGGTCATTGTCGCAGTATGCATATCCGTTCAGCCCCCTCTTCACCGGGTCAGCGCCGAGCATCCTTCCCTGTGACGGGTCGTACATCCTCGCATGTGCGAAATGCTTACCCAGTACGGCGTCATAATCATACGTCGTAAAGCGGAGTCCTGACGCAACACTGATATCATCGCATATCGTTTCAGGCATCCCCCATATATCATGGACTGCATGGTGTCTTATCGCGCCCTGCGCGTCCACCGCAAACAGCGTGCTTCCGTACAGGTCATGCTGGAAATAGGTGTCTGCCGCCCCTGTTCCTGCCTCCGGCATAAACCGCTGGCTGACACGTCCGTATCCCTGTCCGTATACCGCGTTGACGGTTCCGACACCCGCAATCTGCGTCACAAGGTCATTGTGTATCCTTCCTGCGTAATCGGGCATGTATGATGAGGCCTGTGCGCCTGACGTCTTTTTCACCCTCGCAAGGAGTCCGTTATAAGTATACTCCGATTTTGTACCACTTACAAGGTTTTTACCAGAAATCATGCGGTTTGCGGCATCATAGGCATAGCTCCTTAATACCTGTTCTCCAAGCCGTTCCTCCGTCAGGTTTCCACGTCTGTCATAGAGGTAACTGTATGTTTCCTCCCCCTGTGTCATGCCTATGAGCTGGTTCATGGCACAATATCTGATGAATCACATTATGATAGCAATCTTCCTTTCCGCTATATAAAAAGAATAATCTTTACTCCATACGATTAATAACATCCCAAGTTGTATCTTATTTGTCATAATTAACAGAAATAAAATGATCCAAATCTGTATATTTCAATAACAGATTTGAACCATTTTATTTTTGTAATCAAATCATGAGAAACTATATTTTTTGACAGTTAAGCTATCTTTTACACAATGTAAACAATTGTGACAAATATATATACGTTCGTTCTCGCAATATCTATCTTTGTGTAACACACTATGCCAAAAACTTTGAGGATAAACTGCTACACTTCCTTTTCTTCCTTCTACAAATCCAGAAGGACCCTCTATTGGTTCCCCACAGAAAGGACACATTATATGTGACCACAAGATAGTTTTAGACTTATAAAAGGGTTTTATTTTATCAGTATACTGCTCACTCGGCGGTTTTGGACCATGTATCACAGCACTTCTAAAATTTTTAGTTGAAGATATCCTATGCATATAAAAATAATGAAATATTATATCCGGAATAATATATAATTGATCATTGTCTACTGGTATATACATCAAACCATCACCAACTTTTTTAATTCCACCAAATCCTTCAAATGTAAATTTACCATGTTCATGACAAAAAATACAAAACGGTAACCTTCTTGATACACTTTTTGAAAACAGAACATATTGCCACAATGCATCCAAAAATTCTGTATCTCTTTTTTTGAGTATTTTTGTGTTGTTCAAAATTAAATTTACATTGTCCTTACCTATCTTTATCACATTCATCCTTATCCCCCTATTTAATCGCATTGATGACATCTCTAGAACGTTCACTAAAACACCATGCACAAATAGTTACATTACGGCTATTTAATAAATACTTTAGTTCTGTAGTTGATAGGCTAATTATATTATATGAGTTATATACATCCTAACATTTTCACAAAGATTGTTTATTCACAGTCAAGATTCGATTTAATCCAAATCTCATCGCAATAATCACCCGGCTTATGCCAATACGGGATATGTTCACATATACGCTCAATATCATCAAGTCCATCCTCGCCTTCCTGTAAATCGAATTTTTGAGTTAGGATTGCCCTAATCTTTGCAAGTCGTGAACATACACAACTATCATCAATAAATTGTGTCGTTTCTTTTTGATACTGTTCCTTGTTAGTTCTTATATCTTCTGCATAATAGCTCCCTATTTTATGCAAAGAAACTAATATAAAATCTAATTCTTTTAGTATTAATGCCACTTGCATCCCATCATATGTAACCTTCTCATTTTCCTCACTAATTTTATTTAGGTCTCTTGAAAAATTTAGGTTTTTCAATCATTACATCCCCTTTCACTGTCAACTCCAATCTATGATACCTTGGATTCTCAATCCATTCCAATTTACTTGAGTTAACATCAAACTCTACATAATTTCTTCCTTTACCTTTTTTTAGTTCATAAAATTCTTCAGCATCCACAATACTCATTGGTTTTCTCTTTGCAAGCTCCAAATATACCCGATTATTATCCTGAGCATAAATTATTCCACTCTGTCGGATTCCATTCAACCCTTTTGAATTTGTATAATGCCTTACTCTTGTATATATTATATCTTCAGATTTTTCTTTGGCAAAAAACTGCAAATTATATTCAAGCTGAGGCTTCTTTTCATAAATTATTCGTTTGTTCTGTTCAGGTATATGTCTTCTCTGAACTCCCCGCTTCAGCGCCTCAACTGCCTTGCCTGCCCTAAAGAAGGCCACGCTTGCCAATCCGCCCATCACTGCGCCGGATACGACGTCCCTGACGAAGTTTTCAAGACTGAACCTGTCATTGCGGTGTGCAGTGTTTCCTTTGCCGTTACTGCTTTCCCGCTTTGGATTGCATATACCCTTTAGCGGTTTTGGTCTGATGCAGTCTGACTGCGGGCATTTGCTTCCTGTCGGTCTCGGGTTTCTGCTGTTCCATGGAGTCTGGTTTTTCTTATTCCATGGATTCCGGGTTCCTGAAGTTCCCGGATTCCGCCTGCTTCCTGAATCGTATGCATTCCGCAGCTTATTGTCAAGCACGTCGGCGATATTATAGGCTCCGCCCTTGAGTGCGCCTTCGAGCGCGCCCCTCATAAAGGCGTCCTTCGCGTTCCGCAGCGGGCTTGTTCCGTACAGTCTGCCGCCTGCTGCATTGAATACACCGTCGACTGCCGCGCGTACAGGCGATAAGCGTCCGCCTGCTATCTTCTGTTCCGCAAGGCTTCCTGCCATTCCTGCCGCAAAGTCCACGCCGAACGCCAGCGGGATTCCTGCCCCGGAGCCGACGAGCGCGCCCCTTGCCGCTCCCACAATTGCGCCGTTTGCCGCCGCCCCCCATGCCTTTCTCGCACTGAAGCCGTTTCCTGCTGCTATCTGTGACAGTGCCGAGCCTGCGAATCCGAATGCGCCTCCGATGATTCCGCCCGCGATGCCGCCAAGGAGGATACTTGCCACCTCGCCTGTCGGGTCGGTCTGGTTTACGGGGTCATTGTCGCAGTATGCATATCCGTTCAGCCCCCTCTTCACCGGGTCAGCGCCGAGCATCCTTCCCTGTGACGGGTCGTACATCCTCGCATGTGCGAAATGCTTACCCAGTACGGCGTCATAATCATACGTCGTAAAGCGGAGTCCTGATGCTATACTGATATCATCGCATATCGTTTCAGGCATTCCCCATATGTCATGGGCTGCATGGTGTCTTATCGCGCCCTGCGTGTCCGCCGCAAACAGCGTGCTTCCGTACAGGTCATGCTGGAAATAGGTGTCTGCCGCTTCTGTGCCTGTCTCCGGCATAAACCGCTGGCTGGCACGTCCGTATCCCTGTCCGTATACCGCGTTGACGGTTCCGGCGCCTGCAGTCTGCGTCACAAGGTCATTGTATATTCCGCCGGGGTAATCAGGTATGTATGATGAAACTGCCGCTCCTGATGTCTTCCTCACCCTCGCAAGGAGTCCGTTATAAGTATACTCCGATTTTGTACCACTTACAAGGTTTTTACCGGAAATCATGCGGTTTGCGGCATCATAGGCATAGCTCCTTAATACCTGTTCCCCAAGCCGTTCCTCCGTCAGGTTTCCACGTCTGTCATAAAGGTAACTGTATGTTTCCTCCCCCTGTGTCATTGCAGTAAGCTGGTTCATGGCATTGTACCGGTATGCTGCCGCCGTCTTTCCGTCCGTCTGTTTTTCCGTCCTGTTTCCAAGCGTATCATAGCGGTAGCTTTCCGTATTTTCACCGTCGCCGTATGATGCCAGCTGTCCGAGCGCGTCATAGGCATAGCCCCTGCTGAATGTATATTCCGGTATGGCTGACGTGCCCGTATGCGTTTTGATGCGTCCGAGTGCGTCATACGTAATCTGCTCGCTGGCGCGCGTGTCCACGCCGAAAAGGCGTTCCACCGTTACCGGCCTGTTGTTTTTGTCATAGGTGTACGATACGGTATTTCCCGGCTGTACTGCCTTTGCCAGGTTTCCTGCGCCGTCATAGGTGTAGGATATTGACTGCATTGCCGCGTCGGTTATCTTTTTCAGCCTGTCATTCTTGTCAAATGCAAATGCCGCCCTGCTTCCGTCCGGGTAAACGATGCCCGTCCGCCTGCCCATCGCGTCATACTCATAGGAAATCTCCCTTCCCTGCGGGTCTTTCACCTTTGTGAGCCTGCCGGGTGTGTCCCTTGTGAATGATGTCGTGCCCGTCCAGTCCTGCATCTCCACAAGCTGTCCCCTGCTGTTGTAGCGGAACCTTGTCTCCATGTCCGTGCCGTACTGTATCCGGGTGGGCAGGTTGTTGAGGTCGTAGGTTACGACGGTGCGGTTCTGTTCCCCGTCAACGATTTCCGTCATATTTCCATTGCCGTCATAGCTGTATCCGGTCTCTTCGAGCAGCGGGTTGATTTCCTTGATCATGCAGCTGCGTTTGTCATACTGGTAGAGCGTGATGCATTCCTTTTCTTCCCCTGCGCCCCTGTATTCCCTGATACAGTTGTTGATGGCATCATACTCAAATGCCGTCCTGTTCCCGAGCGCATCCGTGACTTCCGTAAGGTTTCCGTTGCCGTCATATGCGTATGCGGTGCTGTTGCCGAGCGCGTCCGTGACTGTGGCAATCCTGCCGTCCGCCGTGTAGGTAAAGGTCGTGCTTTTTCCCATGGCATCCGTAACGGCCGTCACCTGTCCGAGTGCGTCATGCGCGTATGATGTGGTGTTTCCAAGTGCGTCGCGCACTGTCTTTACCTGTCCGAGCGCATTGTAGGTATACTCGATGGTTTCGCCCTCTGCCAGCGTGAGTTTTGTCAGGTTTCCGTTCGGGGAATATTCGCATGATGTGGTATTTCCGTTTGCATCTGTCTGCGTGAGCACCCTGCCCATGGAATCATATGTGTATGCCATACTGTTGCCGTCAGCATCCGTTATCGCCGTCAGCCTGCCCCTGCTGTCATACGTGTAGTCTGTCCGGACGCCTTCCTGGTCCGTGACTGACGAAAGCCTGCCTGCCGCCGTATATTCCATGGAAATACCCGCACCGTTGCCGCCTGCTGCCTGTGTGAGCCTGTCCAGACTGTCGTAGGTATATGTCCAGATGTTTCCGTTCGCGTCCGTATACTGTACCACATTTCCTGCCGCGTCATACTCGCAGGAACTGCCGTGCCCTTCCTCGTCTGTTATTCCGGTGAGCCTGTCCAGACTGTCATATGCATACTGTCTTATGCCGCCTGCCGCATTTGTCTCCCTGGTCAGGTTGCCGTTGCCGTCATATACGTACACTGTCCTTCCGCCGCAGGCATCCGTCACTGCCGAAAGCATTCCCCTGCCGTCATACTCATATGTGACCGTGCCGCCTGCCGCATCCGTCACCTTTGTCACGCGGTCATTGGCATCATATTCATACGCCGTCACGTTTCCAAGGGCATCCTCGACTGTGAGACAATTGCCGTTCTTATCATACGTATATTTTGTAACCGCTCCGTTTGGCGCCTCTTCTTCCAGTATGCGCCCCGCGCTGTCATAGGTGTACGTAATCCGGTTCGTTTCCTTATCTTCATGGGAAATGACGTTTCCGTCCGCATCATAGGCTGCTGTCTCCGTATTTCCGCAGGAATCCTCGACGGACGCAAGCCTGCCCAGCGCATCGTAGGTGAATTTTACGGTCTCCTCCTCCCTCGTGATGGAGAGCAGTCTGTCCTCCTTGTCATAGCTGTACGTCGTGACAATGCCTTCCTCGTCTGTCATAGACAGTATGTTCCCATTGCCGTCATACGTATACTCTACCGTATTTCCAAGGGCATCCGTTACTTTTGTGACGTTGCCTGCATTGTCATAGCAGTATGCTGTCAGGCGTCCTTTTTCGTCCGTCATGCCAGTTACCTGTCCCATGACATCATACGCATAGCTGATTTCCCCGCCTGCCGCATTCCTTATGACAGTGAGCCTGTCCGCGTCGTCAAAGGTATAACTGGTGGTGTTTCCGTTTTTATCGGTATGGGACGTCACGCTGCCCCACTGATTATGCCGGTAAGCTGTCTGGTATCCCATCGCGTCCTGCTCTGTCGCAAGATTTCCCTCGTCATCATAGGTAAAGGTCTGGACATTCCCCATGGCATCCGTGACGGATACGAGCTGACCTGCTTCATTGTATGCAAACTGCTGCGTGCCGCCCATCCTGTCCGTAATGCCCGTACAGCTTCCGTTCGCGTCATAGCTGTAAAGGATTTCACCATCGTCATCTGATATGCTTAACAACTCTCCGTCTTTTGAATAGGTGTATTCGACGGTATGTCCTGCCGGTGATGTGTAGGATGTCAGGCGCCCTGCGTCATCATGTACATACTGGTATCTGTTTCCGAGACAGTCTTCTGCTGACTGCAGATGGTTTTTCTTGTCGTAAGCATAGCTCCACTGGGAACCGTTTCTATCCGTGTACGCAGTAAGGTTGTCGCTGTCATCATATGCAAAGGCAGATACATTTCCGTTCTCATCCGTTATGGATGTCACGTTGTTTCTTCCGTCATAGGTATATAATGTTGTTGTCTTATCCCGGTTCTCGACCGATACTGGCTGGTTGTTGTCATTGTAGCTGACTTTTTCTTCTGTTTCGTCAGGATATGTGATGCAGGTCATGCGCCCTCTGCCGTCATACTTCATTTTCGTGACATTTCCGAACACATCCGTCTGCTCAATCAGGCTGCCGATGCTGTCAAACTTGTTATGGATGCCAGTCTCGGAATTCCTTATGTCCGTGATATTGCCATAGGTGTCATAAGTATACCTGGTATAATACTTATCTCCGGTGTAAAAATAAGTCTCCCTGTTGGCTTCATCATAGACCACCCTGTTTTCCGCCCTGCCTGTCATGGTCTGTCTGGCAATCCGCTGTTTTTCGTCATACGTATTAACCAGGTAGCCTGTGCCTGTAAAATCCGAGACAGTGAGGAGATTGCCGGCATCGTCATAAGTAAAGCTGATGCTCTCGCCGTCCGCATTCCTTATCGCCGCAAGACACTTGTCCTTATACAGCAGGCTTACTTCATTTCCTGTCTCATCCGCAACCTTTGCGACATATCCGTTCTGATAAGTAAATAACAGTTTCTCGCCGTGCCTGCCCGCTATTTCCAGAATCTTTCCGTCCATATCTGTCTGGATACGGTACTCCGTGAGTCCGTCCTCCTTTATATAGGAGAGATGACTGCTGTTATCATAATGGTATTCTGTTCCGTCTATGTCTGTCACGTAATAGTCGAAATTCTCGTCGCGTCCGAGGCTGTATGTGGATTTTACGCCTTCCGCCAGACAGTGCTGATGGTTCCCGGTTCTGTAAAACGGAATGATGCTACCGTCCGGCGTCTCGAAATATACATATGCATTGTCTGCGTAAAGCATGTAGTTCAAGGAGTGTGTCCATTTTTTCCCCATCTTTTCGTAATGGCTGCCGCGCTGTGATTCATACATCGGAACAAATTCGAGGCCGTCCCTGCCGTTTCTTGCAAGAAATGTATGCTGCCACAGGAAGGCGCCTGTCACGACATTGACAGGGTCGAGCTCTTTGTACGCCTGTTTTCTGTCCGGATGCTTTTTCCTGGGCTTTCTTGGCGGGATGCCTGTATCCTTCCGGTGTTCCGGTTCAGGAATTGTCTCTTCCGGAAGTGTTTTTATTTTCTGCGGTGTGCCATATCTGCTCGAACCGTCCGCGTTGTTGCACCGCACAGCATAGGTATGCTCCGTATCGGGCTCCAGTCCTTCAATGTCCTTTGACGGCTCTGTTGTCCTGTGCGGTGTCCCATCAAAGAGCACGTCGTAGCTTGTGGCTCCGTCCACCGCCGGCCAGCTTAACGTGACTTTGTCTTTTGTTGCGGATGCATGTGGCGAGGATGGCGCTTTTGGTGTTGTCCTGACTTTTTTGGACGCACTTGGTCTGCTGCTTCCCCCTGCATTTTTGGCGCTGACACTGACATCATGGTCCGTATTCGGTGAAAGTCCGCCTACCTTATGGGAATTGCCTGATGCACTGTATTTCTTTCCGTCCACGTCAACCTCATATCCATCTGCGCCGTCAGACGCATCCCAGCTAAGATCTGCCGAATCTTCGTCCGTGGATGCTTTTACGCCTGTAGGGGATTTCGGCGCCGTATGTGCTGTCTTTTCGGGACCGTATGCGCTTGTCCCATCCGCATTCTTTGTGCGTATCTTATACGGATACCTTGTGTTCGGCTCCAGCCCTGTTATTTTCTTACTGTTACCTGTCTCATTGCTTGTCTTCCCATTGAAGCTAAGCTCATAACCAGTCGCGCCGCTGACTGCATCCCACTTTAATTCCACTTCAGTATCTGAATTTTTAGAAGTGATATTTGCAGGCGCTTTTGGCGCTGTCGTTACGGTCTGTTCCGAACTGTACTCGCCAGCCCCGTAACTGTTCTTTGCCCGCACCTTGAATCTGTACCCGGTATTTGCGTTGAGACCGGTGAAAGTCTTTCCCGGTGATGTCTGGCTGTATACCTGCCCATTGAACATCAAATCATAACCTGTCGCATTGCTGACTGCACCCCAGTTAAGCGTCACGGAATTATCGGAAGCGTATTTGGTTATCCTTGGCGGCACTGCGGGCAGGAGTGACTGTGTCGTCACTGACCGGACAATGCCATATTCGCCCGTTCCGTCCGCATTTTTACAGCATATTTTATACTGGTATGTCGTATTCTGCTGTAGCCCGCTGACTGTAAGCGATGTATTTCTATTGCCGTTTACATTGTACTCCCTGTTATTGAAATGAACGGTATATCCTGTCGCCCCCGGCATGTAAGACCAGCTGATGGTTACCGAATTTGCCGTGCTTTCTGCCCTGGCAGATGACGGTGAATCCGGTGCTGTTGACACGATCTGATCTGTACTGTACGCACCTACACCGTCCGCGTTTTTCCCACGCACCTGAAAGTGATAGCCTATGTTGCTTCTAAGTCCTGTAAATGTCTTACTGGTTGTCGCCACGCTGTAAGTGCTTCTGTCAAAATATACTTCATAGCCTGTTGCGTTTGCAGCCGGATTCCAGCTGATGGTTGCGGAATTATTTGTTGCTTTTTTCTGTATGCCCGATGGCACATCCGGAAGCTGCGGCTGTGTTGTCACTGACCGGCTGTTGCCATACGCCCCTACTCCATCCGCGTTTTTACAGCACATCTTGTAACTGTATGTTGTCTTCGGGTTTAACCCGCTGACTGTGTAGGTCGTGGCGGACGCACCGATATGGTAATCCTTATTGTTGAGATTGAGGACATACCCTGTCGCACCTGTCACCTGATACCAGCTTACGGTTATTGTGTTCGCCGTACTTTTTGCACTCATGCCTGTCGGCGCTGTTGGCGCTGTCGTCACGGTCTGCGCTGCGCTGTATTCACTTGTGCCTTCCGCATTTTTGGCGCGCACCTGAATTTTATACCCCATATTGCTGCTAAGTCCTGTCACGGTCTTACTGGTTGTCGTCACGCTGTATACTTTTCCAATAAGCTTGAAATCATAGCCTGTTGCATTTGCAACCGGATTCCAGCTAACGGTCACGGAATTATCCGTCGACTTTTTCTGTATCCCTGTGGGAACTCCCGGGAGCGCTCCCTTTGTTGTCACGGAGCGGCTGGTACCGTATGCCCCTGTTCCGTCTGCATTTTTACAGCACATCTTATAACTGTATGTTGTCTTTGGGTTCAGTCCGCTGACTGTATAGGATGTGACGCCTGCTCCCAGATTGTAATCCCTGTTGTTGAAATTGAGCGTATATCCTGTCGCCCCTGTTACCTTGTCCCAGCTGATGGTTACCGTGTTAGTCGCACTTGTTGCACGGATGCTTGCCGGTGCCTTTGGTGCCGTTGTAACTGTCTGAGCCGTGCTGTACTGGCTCGCCCCCTTTGCATTTCTGGCACGCACCTGAAACTGATATCCTGTATTTGCGGAGAGCCTTGTAAACTCGTTGCTTGTTCCTGTCATACTGTATACATTTCCGTCAAATTTCAAATCATATCCTGTCGCGCCGTTTACAGCAGACCAGCTGATTACTGCCGAACTGTCTGTGGATCTTTTTGTGATTCCGGAGGGCACCTGTGGTACCTGGGAGGATGATGCCGCCTGTGTTTTTATACTCTTGACAGCGCTGAACGCTCCCGCGCCATCTGCATTATTGCAGCATACCTTATAATTATAAGTGGTATTTGAATTGAGCTTGTCTATTGTCAGGGATGTATTCCCTCCCGACACTACATGGTTCCTGTTATTGAAGTTAACCGTATACAGACCTGCTCCTGTCACCTTGTTCCACTTGATTGTCACTGCATTTGTTGTACTTGTTGCACTAATGCTTGTCGGCGGTTTCGGTGCCGTAGTCACGGTCTGCTCCGCGCTGTATGAGCTTGTGCCGTTTGCATTTTTGGCACGCACCTGAAACCGGAATCCCACATTGGAGCTGAGACCTGTCATCGTCTTGCTCGTCGTTGTAAGGCTGTATGTACTCCCATTGAATTTCAAATCATAGCCTGTCGCACCCGATACAGGGCTCCAGCTGATTGTCACTGATGTATCTGTTGATTTCTTTGTGATTCCGGACGGTATCCCTGGAATTGCCGTCTGTGTTGTGACCGTCTGTGTTGCACTGTACGCTCCTGTCACATTACTGTTTTTTGCCCGGACAGCATACGTATGTCTCGAATTCGGCGCAAGACTGGTAAATGTATAACTTGTACGTGTCGTATTATACACTCTGCCGTCAAACAATATATCATAGCTTGTTGCACCAGTAACAGGGTTGAAAGAAAGGCTAATCGAGACGGTGCCCACATTTGCTTTTATATTGGTCGGAACGGATAGGTTTTTTGCGTAAAAGTCAGACGGCACCGTCAGTTTTATCTCTTTAACAGCCAGCGTGGAACCATTTTTTCCATTTGCCCACACTGTAATTCGGTACACACCGCCTGGAATTACCTTATTTCTGGAAACACAGCTCGTCGCGCTTGTCACCTCGTCATGCAGAACGCTGCTGTCTGCCACAAGAACGAGACGCACCAGATAATAGTCTAAATTTGCCACACTTGACCATGTACACGATATTGTCCCATCCTGGTTCAATGTGGCTGTAACATTAAAATTACTGCTCATTTTTATTTTCTCCTTTTCTCTCATATTTGACCGGTCAACTATGAAAGAGGGGAGAATTTCAAAAATGTAAACAAAAAAACTCCCACAATTTCATGAGAGTTTTTTCAACCATTCCCTTATTTCAGCATCTCCGACTGATTGACAATCGCCGTATTATACAAAAACAAAATATCCGCGTCCGCAAAGTCCACATAATCCCCAATCAGCGCCGAATTGATGTAGCGCAGGTCAATCAGTGTAATTTCCCTGTACGCCCCAAGCAGAAGCGGTGCCAGACTGCTTGTGTAGGAATCCCGGAATACAATCAGCCGCCTGTCCGTCGCCGCCTCAGGGCTCCTTATCACCTGCAATGACGATGCCCCGCCCAAAAACAGATCATACTTGTCCAGACTCATCGCATCCCCGAGCTTATCCGTGCGGTATACCGGCATAAGCACCGCCCCAGCCTCATCCGGCAGCACGACCTTCCCGCCCTGAAAATTTTCCTCAAGGCTCCACACAAAAGCCGATTCCGTCACTTCATTCGTGAGGTATACAATCGTGTCCGGCTCCATCGGCAGCGCCGCCTGCCCATAATACACACCATAAAAATCCTGCACTGCATTCGCCTGATAATCAGCTTCCTGCACGCTGGAAACATCATCCATTCCAAACGCATCCAGTAATGTATCTGCCGTACCAAAAATCCGCTCCTGTCTCCAGTGTGTGTCCGTATGGTAATAATCATCAATCGCCAGTCCGGAAAGAATGTCCACATAGCGCGCACCGCCTGCTTTTTCCATCTCCGCCGTCAAAACCGCCAGCATGCGCCCATAATCCATCGCCGGAAATCCGTTTTCCCGCGCGAGGAAATAATTCTTGTCCGGCACCACCGCATAACAGAACGCCTGACCCGGAAAATAGGTTTCCCTAAGCCCTGTCATCTTTTCCGCAAGCCGCCTTACCGATGTCTCCTTCAGCTCATAGTCCAGTTTTGACGCATGTGCACCGGCAGTATAGATGTCATTGTTTTCCTTCTGCAATAACACGTCATAGGAAAAATGCGCCTTGACGCGGCGGAACGCGTCCCGGAACGGAAAATGGTCAAGCAGATATTTTTCGATATTCTCCATAAATGATTTATCGAGCACGCTTTCCAGCGTCAGCGCCGGTTTTTCCGCAAGGCGTCTCCGCTCTGCCTCTGACACGGTTTCCTTGGGACAGATAACGGTCATCAGTGTCATGCCGACAATCCAGAAAAGAAAGCCATAAATTGTAATACGCTGTTTCCATCTGTCATTTTTCATCCGATCATCACCTCCGACAGTTCCTAAAACCGAAAATACAAAAATGGATTGAATGACCCGTCTATCAGGTATGCCGTGCACAAAAGCAAAAGCCCGACTGTCAAAAATCCGCGCGCCACATGGATTGCTGCCTCCCCTGCCTTACATGTCTTAAACCGCTCCTGTACCCTTGTCCACAGCCATATGGGCAGCGGCGTCGACCCGACGATTCCGGCAACCAGTATCACCATCCGGTTCCGCAGCAGATATGTCCATACCATCCGATCCGTCTCCCCTGCACCGGCTGCGATACGCCCCCCGCAGGAAAACAGCGCCTGAATATCCGAGACAGCCCCTGACAGACTTTCATTGTGAAATACCAAAAAACTTATTAGCACAATAAAGATCAGGTAGGCGTGGCGCAGAAAAAATGTCAGAAAAGCGGGAAGCCGCACCGTTGAGCCACACAGGCGCGCGACTGCCTTCTCAAACACCAGAAGCACGGCAAACAGAAGTCCCCATGCAATAAAATTCCACCCTGCCCCATGCCAGAGCCCTGTAAACAGCCAGACCACCAGGATATTCCATATCCACCTGGACATGCTGACCCTGTTCCCCCCCATGGGGATATATACATAGTCCCGAAACCACGCGCCAAGTGTCATATGCCATCTCCTCCAGAACTCGCTGACACTTTTTGCGATAAACGGATACCGGAAATTTTCCGGAAACGAAAAGCCAAGGATGCTCCCCAGCCCAATCGCCATGTCAGAATACCCTGAAAAATCAAAGTAAATCTGAAGCGACACTGCCGCCGCATATGCCCACGAGAGCACAAGGTTTCTCTGCCCCAGCGCCGCGACCTCCGCCACAAACTCGCCAAGCACATTGGCAACCAGCACCTTCTTGCCCAGACCGACGGCAAACCGCACAGCCCCCCGCTCAAAATTGACATGCATGTCCGAAAAACCGGTTCCCTTTATCAGCGTCTGGTCAATGTCGCTGTACCGCACAATCGGCCCGGCAACCAGCTGCGGAAAGAGTGTGACATAGGCGGCATAGGTAATAAAATTTTTCTGCCGTTTTACCTTCCGATCGTATACGTCCACACAGTAGCTCACAATCTGAAACGTGTAAAACGATATCCCAATCGGAAGCGGAACCGCCTTTACATCCAGATGAAATATCGTTCCTGCAAAAAAGTAAAAATATTTAAAGTAAAACAATGCCGCAAACGGCAAGAGGACAGACAGGATATAGAATATCCTGCCCATCCTCTTCTGCCGGAAGCTGTCCATCAGCCACACAAGGACATACGATGCCACAATCTGCGCAAGCATCAGAAAGACGTATACAGGCTCGCCCCATGCATAGAATAGTATGGACACCGCAAAAAGGACAAGGTTCCTGCCTTTCTGCGGCACGAAAAAGTAGAGAAGGATAACCAGCGGCAGAAAAAAATATAAAAATGTAATGCTGGAAAAAAGCATGGCAGCCTCTCCTGTTTCTCTTTTATATTGGGTTTGTCTTCTCGATGGTATCGGAAGTTTTCATCTCCCTTGCCTGCGCCGCCGCAACCGCCTTATCCATCACGGCATCCACGGTATCCTGGTGACCCATTACAAAGAAAACATCATTCCCGAACAGCGCAGCGCTCTGTTTCTCCGCAGTGACACAGACCCACTTTGCGGGGTTAATCTTATCCATAATCTGTTGTCTGATGCTTTCCGCATCCGCTTCATCTGTTGTCCTGATGTACACAGCACTGTATGCTGTCGAGGTCATCATGGATTCCGACAGATACACACCGGCTATCCCGTTGATGTCCGTAAGTCCTGTGTGATACTCCATCATATCCTTGTCGTTGATATCAAGCTCCGTCGTCATGACCTCCATAGGGAGCAGATCCTCTGCTACTCCCCCATATACTTCGTCAATAAACGCCGACACTTCATCGACACTTTCCAGATGCACCATTCCGGCAGAGTCCGGTGCTGCCTCAGTCGATACTTCATCCGAATTTCTGTCTGCCCTGTTGCCGCACCCTGTCAGCATTGCCATGGAAAGCGACAGTGTCACAACCATAATCCCTATTTTGTTTGCAACCGTTCCTTTTTTCATAAAACATTTCATAACAGGTAATCCTCCTTTTCCCATGTGAAACAGTGCTTCTGCACCATTCCTATTATCTCCCTGATTTCCGCTAACTATTCATACTGCATCTTTTCATTTTACAATGCTGTATGTCAGTGCCCCGGCATCTTCCTCCCGCAGCCGCAAGTCATAGATACTGCCTTTCTCAAGCCTATCTTCCTCATTTTCCGGCACTGATGCCACAATCGAGATTGTACTCTTATCCTGTAGCTCCGAGTCCTCGGATTCTACCACCCTTGCTGTATATAAAATTCCGCTCTCTGCTGCCGCATTCACATCCACAATTTCAACCTTGGCCGAAAAAATTTCCGGCACCGCCTCCATGGCATTTTCTACCATGCCACCCTTATCGTAAGCGGCCTCTGCGGTTACCACTGCATCCTCCGCGGCACTGTCCATACTGACCCCCGCGCCGCTGCCCGATTCATCGCGCGGGGCTGCCTGGTTCATATCTGCCATAAGATGTTCTTCCGGCGCATAGCCGTCTGCATTGTCTGCTGCATATTCCGGGGGAGCCGCGGTATCATTCTGAATTCCCTTCATCCCTCCCAGATGCGTTTTCATCACAGGAATGATGACTCCGACACACACACATGCCGCAGCCACAGTCGCCCAGACTTTTATGGGAAAAACGTTCTTTTTCCTTGTTTCACAGGCAATGCCGCTGCTGCCCTTATCGTCCAGCCCTGCCTCGATGCGCGCCCACAGATCCGGTGCCTCGCAGTTCACAAGCGCCCTGTACTCCTTTTCCAAATCCTTACTCATAACCACATCTCCTTAATTTCTTGATCGCATTCTGATACCGCCAGGTTATTGTTCCAAGTGGGATTTTCAATAGCTCTGCTATTTCCTGAAAGGTCATTTCCCCCATTATTTTGAGGTTTACGACCTCCCGCTCACCAGGCTTTAGCGCCTCCAGCGCCTGTTTCAGGCTCATGTCCGCTATCACCTCCTGCTCGATGCATTCAGCCGAGGCACCCTCCGCAGCCGAATCCAAGCAGTCCTCTGACGGCATCTCCCGCCTCATTTTTCTGAGTAAGTCTATCGCCATGTTCCTTGCAATCGTCGCCATCCATGCCTTATGTCCGTTCCCGCCGTGATATGTATCTGCAAGCCGCCACAGCTTTATAAAGAACTCACTGGTCACATCCTCTGCATCCTCGCGGTTCGACACAACCTGAAACACAACGGAGTATATATATCCGATATACGCCTCGTAAATTTCATGCAGCGCGTTTTTGTCGCCGGATTTCATGCGCTCCATGCATTCACCAAACTGCTTCTCCTCCACATTCCCTCCTCTCTGGTAAAACGCTGTAACCCTCCTATAATCATATACGTTTTTCCAATTGTTTTTTATGGTTTCTTTTATTTTTTTATACAGCGAAAGGAGCCTTTTGCCAAAAGCCCCTTCCCATATTACTTATTTATCAATGTCGGTTCCGCAAATACCTCGCAGTAGCGCTCCGCGCGCTCCCAGATTACAACGTCAGGATGATATTTGTCATACATGCTGTACTTAAAATCCCGCGCATCCTCCCAGTAAACTTCCCTGTAATATCCCTTGCAAATCTGCGACAGGAATCCGCCGAAGGAGTCCCCGACATAGAGAAGCACCTGGTCATGATACTGCGCCTTGTCCGCAGAATCCTGTTCAAATACATACACCTTGTCAATTTGATACTTCTCATTGAGTCCCGCCAGCATTGCGAGGTCCCCCGAATAATTTTCGTTGTCCACCCGGAATTGCACAGAATCCATATCTGCATGTGTCCCATAAACTGTCCGGAAAAACTCCTGCATATTTACAAACGCACCAATCTGGTTGCTATGGGAATCCGTGCTGTAATAAAGCTGTGCCCTGTCCTTGTTCGCCATCAGCGCATCCTTGGGATAGACAAACACAAGATCCGTATTCTCGTGCAGATAGTCGGCAAGCTGTTCACCGCGCGAAACCTCATTCACCCGCGCTATCGTGTCCGGCATGTTTTCGGCATAGATAATCTCCTTGTTTGGGATGCACATGGTATAAAATTCAATTCCCTTTTCTGCCAGATGCTCCCGCGTCGCCGTGAGGTTTGCCGCGATTGCCGCCATCTCCTCCTGCGTAAAGTGGTTGATTCCCATATAGTCCCATATCGGATGCCCGTCCAGCTCCGTCTTATAGAAAAACATGTTATTTTTTCCCATAAGCGTCTGCGTCGACTCGATATAGGTGCCGCCGGTCAGGAGCGAGGTCAGCTCCGTGTTGAATGCAATCAGCTTTGTCCGTCCAAACAGGCCGTCCGTAAAATTGCTGATGCTCTTCTGAAGCGCCGCAAATCCCGTGTCCTTTTTCACATCGCCTGCTTGATCCCCTGACTGGGATTCCTTATCGGTTATTATGGTTCCGTTCTCCTCCAGGATTGCCTTCTCCTCCTCCGTCAGCCCCTCCTGCTGCCTGTCCGGCAGAATATTTCTCGCAACAGTCACAAGGGGTATGGTCAGGATAAAAAGGAGAAACGCTACTGTTATCCATTTGTCCCTGCTTTTCATTTTTATCTCCAATTTCTTACTTCTAAAAGTTAAAGTATATAAACGGATTATACGCATTGTTACAGATAAACGATACGCTGACCACAAGGCATGCGACCACCCCCACCGCATATGCGGCCTGCCAGATTCGGCTGTCCTTCAGCTTCTGGTCAATCCATGGCACAACGGGCGCAGACCCTATGATTGCAAATACAAAGTATATCCAGTTCTGTGCGATATATGCCCAGACTGCCTTGTCAATGATTCCCTTGGCGCCAATGCCAAACATTGCCTTAATGTACAGGAATGCATTTCCCATGCCCGTAGACCGGAAAATGACCCATCCGATGATGACAAGCACCATGGTATAGATATGTCCCCACCAGTGTTCCTTCTTTCCAAACCCAGTCAGCTTTTCAAATGTCAGTATCACAAAATACATCAGCCCCCAGGCAATAAACGTCCAGTTCGCCCCATGCCACATTCCGGTGAGCAGCCACACGACAAAGATATTGAAAACCAGCCGCGGCCTGGAAACCCTGCTGCCCCCAAGCGGGAAATACACGTAGTCGCGGAACCATGTCTGCATGGAAATATGCCATCTGCGCCAAAATTCCGATACCGTTTTGGAAATGTACGGGTAGTTAAAGTTCTCCTCAAAATGAAACCCGAACATCTGCCCCAGCCCGATTGCCATATCCGAGTACCCTGAAAAGTCAAAAAATATCTGGAGCGTATACGCAACCGCACCAAGCCACGCCATGCCGGCTGACGCCTGAAATTCACCATTGATAATCAGCCCGAACGCATTGTCCGCAATGACTGCCATATTGTTTGCAACCAGTACTTTCTTGCCCAGTCCGATGCAAAACCTTGTGACGCCGGCGGTAAAATCCTGCAAGTTCTCGACCCGGTGCACAATCTGTTCGGCAATCGTCTCGTACCGGACAATCGGACCTGCTATCAGCTGTGGAAACAGCGCGATATAAAGCCCTACCTGAAGCGGATTCCTCTGCACCTTTCCGCGCTGCCGGTATACGTCAATCACATAAGACATCGCCTGGAATGTGTAAAAGGAAATTCCGATAGGCAGCGGCACAATGGGCACCGGTATATTGGTGTGCAGAAACCGGTTTATCTGCAAGACAGTAAACTCACTGTACTTAAACCACCCCAGCGTCCCGATGTTCGCCAGTACCATCAGCGCCAGAACCAGCCGCACCACCGCCTTTTTGTCGCGGAACCCGTCCACCAGGATGCCGAAAAACCAGTTTGCAAGAATCGTCCCTATCATCAAAAACACATAAACCGGCTCGCCCCACGCGTAAAAAAACAGGCTCGCAAGCAGCAGAAAAATATTTTTCAAGGTCTTTGTTTTCCGCAGGAATGCATAGTACACCACAAGCACGACCGGAAAAAACACGAACAAGAAAACTTCACTCGGAAAAAGCATGTGACATTTCCTCCTAAACTAAACTTCTTTCCGAAACCATCAACACCTTATCAGACTTCGACGCTTCCCTCAAACACCGTGGCAGCCGGTCCCGTCATGTAGACAAGATTGTCATCCCTGTCCCACTCACAGAGGATTTCGCCGCCAAGAACCTTCACATTCACTTTTGTGTCCGTCCGTCCGTTCAGTACACAGGCTGCCGTCGTGGCACAGCATCCGGTTCCGCAGGCGAGTGTCTCCCCGGTTCCCCGCTCCCACACACGCATCTGCACCGTATTTTTGTCAATGACCTTCACAAACTCCGTGTTGGTTCTCTCCGGAAACCGCTCATGGTTTTCAAAATATGGCCCAATCTTCTCAATTTCAAATTTCCCCATGTCGTCAATATCGTCCACAAACACGACTGCGTGCGGATTTCCCATTGAAACACAGGTCATCCGGTACGTCCGCCCATTCACCATGATTTCCTCGTCGACCACCTGCTCATTGTCCGACAGGACAGGCACCTCGGATGCCCTTAATACCGGGGCGCCCATATTGACCCGCACAGTCGATACCATGCCGTCCGCTCCAAGTGTCAGGTCAAGATATTTCACCGCGCCAAAGCTCTCTATGGTGATGGATGTCTTGTCCGTCAGTCCGTAATCATACACATATTTCGCCACACAGCGGATGCCGTTGCCGCACATCTGCGCACGCGTTCCGTCCGCATTGTACATCTCCATCTCGAACGCGGCTTTTTTGCCGGGGTTAATAAAAATCACGCCGTCCCCGCCGATGCCGAAATGCCTGTCACTCAGCCTTCTGACAAGCTCCGGCTTATTGTCTGCATCGATATGCTGGGAAAAACCGTTCACATAGATATAGTCATTGCCGCAGCCATGCATTTTCGTAAATTTTAATTTCATCTTATGATTATCCCTCCTACTGTCAAGCAGGCTTTGCTGCTCCTTTAATGCGCCCAGCTCCAGCTGAGTACCTCCGTATCGCCTTCCGTGCTTTCCTCGCTTATCTGCACCGAAATCAGCTGCAAATCCTGAACCGCCCTGATTCCATGCTTCTGGCCTCTCCTGACGGAAACCGTATCGCCGCGCGAAAGCTTCATCAGGCAGCCGTCCACGACAAGCTCCCCCTGTCCGTTCACCACCGTGATGACCTCGTCCTTAAACCTGTGAACATGATAATCCTGTGCGCATCCCGCATTGATGGTGACATGCTTTGTAAGTGACTTTGTGCCGTCAGCATACTGGCTGTAATCATATACCTTGTATTCACCCCAGCGCCGCTCCTCATACATCGGACGTTTGTCTATATTCTCCACATATGGCTTGATATAGGAGCTTTTATGCTTGTCCGATACAAGGATTCCGTCCTGCCCTGCCGCAATGACAAGATTCTGTGTGCCAAGCGCCACAACAGGTATGGACAGTTCGTTAATCACATGCGTATTCACGCATTCCTCACCCATAATGACATCGCCGATGCTTTCTTCTTCCATTTCCTCCGACAGCGTGTTCCATGTTCCGATGTCCTTCCAGGAACCGTCATAAGGAATCACCGCAAGCGAATCCGCCTTCTCGACAACCTCATAGTCAAAGCTGTCCTTTTTGAGCTGCGCATAATGCTCCACGACAAACGAAAAATCCCTGTCCTTCACATATTTGTCCGCTATGCGCATCAGGTATTTCAGCTTGAATGCAAAGACACCCGCATTCCAGAGCGCCCCCTGTTCCATCAGTTTCCGGGCGGCAGCCTCATCCGGCTTTTCCTTAAACCCGGTCACCTTCCCATCCGCACCCTGTAAAATATATCCATACTTTTCAGACGGATAGGAGGGCGTAATGCCCATCAGCACAATGTCGGCATCCCCCTGCTGCACCCGCTCGTCCATCTTCCTGAATGTCTCAAAATATGCCACATCCACATAGGGATCCACCGGAAGCACAATCACTGTCTCCTCCGGATTCATCTTCTTTCTGGATTCCAGATAGGATGCCGCAAGCACAATCGCAGGAAACGTGTTTCTGCGCTCCGGCTCCACCACAACATCCACATCATTCTGAAGCTGTCCCCGGATGGACTCCACCTGCGCCGCCGAAGTTGCAACCACAATATCCGCGTCAATGCCGGCATGGACAATCTGGCGGTACACGCGCTGCACCATGGACTCATGGTTTCCATCCTCATCACACAGTAATTTCAAAAACTGCTTGGATCTGACATCATTGGAAAGCGGCCACAGACGCTTGCCCGAGCCTCCCGATAGCAAAACAATGTTCATATTTATAGCCATGCTCCTTTCTCAGACTGCAAGTTTGGGCTGTCAAGCACAAACTTTTCCTCTCCTACTTCATTGCCAAAAGCATCTGTGCCGTCTCCACCATGCTGACACTGTAATCCATGCTGTGTTTCTGGAGATAGCGGTGCGCCTCCTCCTCCGTCATGTGATTCCGCTCCATTAACAGGTGCTTTGCGCTCTGTATGGTGGAAGCTTCCTCCTCGTTTCGCACCCTGGGCCTTTCCCTGCGCTTTTTTTTGCGCCTGACCAGTCCCTGCACCAGCATGCCGACCGTACTGATTAGCTCATGCACCCTGAGCGGCATGGCAAGTCCGATAATCCCGCTGCCCGACACATCTGCCAGCACCCGCTGGGAAGCCATGACCACCATCTCAAAACCGTCCGGCAGATTCTCCTTGAGTTCCATGCATGCCATGTCCGTAAGCTTGTAACCGGATATGACAATGCCGTCACGATACTCATCGGCATATCCCAATGCCTGTGCACCGGAAGTACAAACCGCAGTCACGCTGATTCCATTTTTCACCAAAATATTTTTTATGCTTTTGGCATCCTCAATTTTGGCAAAAACCACAATAATATTTGTCAACGGTACACCTCCAAACCTTTTCCAACCATCTGAAATGTGTACTCAAATCTTATACAGATACGACTCAATCTCCCAGTTTGTCACCTGGGAATCATACTCTTTCCACGCCGCAAGCTTGGATGCGTAATACTGTTCAAACACCCGCTCACCAAGCAGCCTGCGCAGAAGCGGATCCTTGCGCATCTCCTCGCACGCCTCGTAAAGGTCAGTCGGAAGCTTCCTGATGCCGCGCCGGGCAGCCGCATCCTCTGCCATGGCATTGATGTTGTCCCGCACCTCCGCCTCCGGCTCTATCTGGTTTCTGATGCCGTCAAGCCCCGCCATCAGGCACGCAGCAATCGCAAGGTACGGATTCGCGGACGGGTCGGGACTGCGCAGTTCAATCCGCGTGTGCTCGCCGCGGATATTCGGGACGCGAATCAGCGTGTTTGCCCCCAGCGTGCTCCACGCGATGTAAACAGGCGCCTCAAATCCGGGGCGGAGCCTTTTGTAGGAGTTCACCAGCGGATTGGTGACCGCACAGATTCCCCTTACATGTTTCATAAGCCCTCCCATAAAATAATAGGCTTCCCTGCTTAAACCGTTCTTATCAGACGGGTCGTCAAAAATATTTTTTCCATCCTTGCGCAGTGACATATTGATGTGCATGCCGGAACCGCAAAATTCCATCCGCGGCTTCGGCATAAAGGTTCCATGCAGTCCATGGTGTTTTGCGATGGTTTTGACGGCAAGCTTGAATGTCATGATATTGTCTGCCGTCGTGAGCGCCTCATCGTACCGGAAATCAACCTCGTGCTGTGACGGCGCTTTCTCATGGTGGGATGCCTCCACTTCAAAACCCATGTCCTCAAGCGTCAGCACGATATCGCGCCTTGCATTCTCGCCGTTGTCGAGCGGACCCATGTCAAAAAATCCCGCCTGCTCATTGGTGTTCGTCGTCGGCTGTCCGTTCTCATCTGCATTGAACAGGAAAAACTCACACTCTGGTCCCACCTCAAAGGTATATCCCATGTCTGCCGCCTCCCGCAGGGCTTTCTTGAGAATATACCGGCAGTCACTCTCAAACGGCGTGCGGTCGGCGCGGTACACATCACAGATGAAGCGCGCCACCTTCCCCTGCTGCGGTCTCCACGGAAAAATCGTAAACGTGTCCATATCCGGGTACAAAAACATATCCGCGTTGTCTGTCGGAAGCATTCCCTTGACAAGGGAGCAGTCAAACATGCAGTCGTTATTGAGCGCCTTTTCAAGCTGGCTCGACGTAATTGCCACATTTTTAAAATTCCCCTCGATATCGGTAAACTGCATGCGGATAAATTCCACATCCTCATCCTCCACCATCCCAATGATGTCCTGCTTTGTATATTTTGCCATAATCAGCACCGTTCCTTTCCCTCAAAATTTCCTGATTACATTTCTTTTTGCAAGCCGGACGCATAATCCCGGCATGTTCCTCATACCTTTATAAAAAGAATAAAAATGGAGTCGGTTACATGAGCTCTAACACCAAAATTGTTGTACTTCGCTCAAAGGAATTAGTCTATGCACTTGTGCTTCTGGTTGTGAGTGTACTTATAATAATGGTAGCAGTTTCACTTTTCATCCCTTCGAAGGACAGCACGGATGAAAAGTCCGCACAGCCCTCACCGGAAGTATCTTCGGAAGTGTCATCGGAAGCCTCCCAGGGTGTCTCATCGGATACCCCTGTTGATGTAAATGCCGGCGCCGGCGCGATATACACAACAGACACCTATGTTCCCGGTATCTACTCAAGCACGCTGCAGCTCGGAAGCTCCACTGTGGAATTGCAGATTACCGTTGACAAGAACCACATCAATTCCATAAACATGACAAATATTGACGAATCCATTACTACCCTGTATCCGTTAATGCGTCCGACACTGTCCGAATTGTCCGCTGTCATCCTTGCCGAGCAGAGCATCGACAACATCAGCTACAATGACGAAAACCGCTATACCTCTATGCTCCTGATGCAGGCAATCACCCAGACATTAGACAAAGCGGTTGTGTCCGAGAACGAAGACAAACCGGAATCAGGCATCATATACTAAACGCCCAAAAGCAGTCCGGGGGGCGCGCGGCGAGTAGGGAAGAAAGCCATTCCCTACTCGCTTTTTACCTCGTACTGCACACAAGCATCCTGCGCAGATCCTCCATCTCGAAATTGTACACCTTATCGCAGAACTGGCACTTTACCTCGACCGGCCTGGCTTCCGCAATCATTTCCTGTATGTCCTTTTTCCCGATGCTGATGATTGCGCGCTCGACACGCTCGCGGCTGCAGTCACAGTAATACTGTGCGGGAATCGTATCGTTGATTTCAAGTCCGAGATCCCCCAGCAAAATCGCAAGGAGCTGCTCCGGGGAATTTCCGTCATCCAGTATTTTTGTGACACTGTCCATCGTCTTGAGCTTTTCTTCCAGGGCACCAATCGTCTCGTCATCGGCAAACGGCATCAGCTGAATGATAAAGCCGCCTGCCCTTTTTACCGTGTTATCCTTTTCCATCAGTACGCCAAGCCCTACAGCCGATGGTACCTGCTCGGATGTCGCAAAATAGTACGTGAGATCCTCCGCAATTTCACCGGTCTGCAGCTGCGTCTGTCCGACATAGGGTTCTTTTAACCCCATATCCTTTATCACGCTCAGTATTCCAGTTCCGACAGCCCCGCCGACATCAAGCTTTCCAATCGCATTTGGCGGCAGCATTACCTGTGGTTCCAGCGCCGTCCCCCTTACATTTGCCTTTGCGTCTGCCGTCACCGCAAGACCGCGTACCGGTCCATCACAGTGTATCTGTACTGTAAGGACATCCTTCTCTCCTTTCAGCATACTTCCCATCATTGCCCCCGCTGTGAGCAGCCTTCCCAGAGCCGCTGTAATCACCGGACTCAAATCATGTATCGCCCTCGCCCGCTCCACAAGTGCCCTCGATGTCACTGCAAAGGCGCGTATCTGCGCATTTGCCGCTGTCGCTCTTACAATATAATCTTCCATATGCCCCCCATTATTCCTCAATCCGTTTCGCTATTTCCTGCGCCACACAGTAAATGCGTTCGCTCTGCGCCGTCACACTGCCCAGTGTGTCCGCATCATATGCCTTGCAGAATTTAAGTCCTGCGCCCTCTATCAGGCGCATCATTTCTTCCAGTGTATATCCCCTCTGGATATGAACCTCCTCAAACCGGGCGTATAACTCCCTTCCGGCGGCAGATGCCTCCAAATCGCGCACATACACTGTCAGGTCATATTCATTCAGCCCGCTCTCCGCGTCAAAAAAGTTTTCCCAGATAAAACTACAGTCTTCCCTGTTCTCCGCTATGACATCATCCCCGATAACCGTCTCATATTTGTATCTGGTATTAAAATCAAAGATAAAAATTCCCCCGGGATCAAGGTAGTTATTGACAAGCCGGAAACATGCATCCAGGTCGGCATCCTCCAGAAGATAATTCAGGCTGTCACACACACTCACGACAGCCCGCACGGTGCCGTAAAGCTCAAAGCTGCGCATATCCTGGTTCAGGTAAAGGATATCCCGCCCCGACTGCTCCTTCTTTGTGCAGGCAATATTGAGCATCTCGTCCGAACAGTCCACGCCAATCATGTCATAGCCCTTCGCCGCAAGAAGCTCTGTCAGGCTCCCCGTGCCGCATCCAAGTTCCAGGACAATCCCGTCATGGATGCCAAAATTTTCCATTTCCCTCGTGACATTTTCACTCCACTGCCCATAGGGTGTCTCATCCATAAGCTGGTCATACACCCCCGCAAAACCAGTATACGCCTCCATCAGAACCTCCACTAAGATATGATATGCATTATGCCCCAAGCTTTAACGAAATAAAGAACCCGGCGACAAGCAGCACAACTCCTGTTACAATTTCGATGACACCCACTGTCCCGATTTCCATCATAATCAGTATCGCAATCGGTGACGCCACAATCAGCCCGATAATCGCCCAGTATGTCACCAGCGGAAACTTCTTTAGCATGAACTCAATAAGCTTTGCCACTGCCACGATGCCGACAACCACGCCAATGCCAAATGGCACAAGCACCACAAAGGTATCAAGCATTGCCGGAATGTCAAAGTCCTTCAGTGCATTGATGAATGCATTAATCGTGTCAATTATCGTATTGTAGTATCCCAGTATCATCATAATCATGGAGCCGCTCACGCCCGGAATTACCATCGTCGCCGCCGCAATGATGCCGACACCGAACAGCTTTATCACATTGACCACGCTAAATGAAATGTCCGCACTCGCTCCGCCGCCTTCCCCGACAAACGCAAATCCCACCACGGTCACAAAAAGCAGGAGAAACGCGATAATCTGCGGAAGCCGGATGCTGTTCCCCTTCACTTTCCCATAAATGACAGGAATCCCGCCAAGAATCAGCCCGATAAAAAACAAGTTCGTCTGCAGCGGAAACTTCGGGAATAAAACCTCCGAAAAAATCTTTGCAAAAATCGCAATGGACAAAAGCATCCCAATTGCTATCGGCACCAGCAGCGCAACCGCTTCCTTCATGCGCCTGACAAAATGTGTCAGCACCAGAATCAGCTTGTCATAAATGCCCATGGAAACCATCATGGTTCCCCCGCTCACGCCCGGAATCACGTTCGCAATGCCGACAACCATGCCCCTTAAAATGTTCAATACTGCCTCTTTCATACTCTAACTCCCATCTGCCTGCCTTAGCAGGCGTATATTATTCGGTCAGTCTTTTCGGCCGCCGGTATAATCCGCAAGGAACGCAAGCACCCTGTCCATCTCCTCGTCCGTTCCGATGGAGATGCGCATATAGTCGGATATCCGCGGTTTGTCCCAGAACCTGACATAAATCTTTTCTGCCCTGAGCGCCTCAAAGATTTCCCGCGCCGGAATTGTCCTGTGTGAGGCAAACAGAAAGTTTGTCCTTGCATCCGTGCAGACAAATCCGAGTCTTTCCAGTTCTCCCCTGACACGTTCCCTTGTCGCCACGACTTTTGCCACCGTATCCTGAAAATACGTCTCATCCGCGACCGAAGCTGCGCCCGCCGCGATGGACACGGCGCTCATGGTGTAAGAGTTGAACGAATTTTTTACATCATTCAGGTATCCTATCATCTTCTCATTCCCCATCGCATAGCCGATGCGCATGCCTGCCATGGAACGCGACTTGGAGAATGTCTGCACGACAAGAAGATTGTCATATTTCTCTATCAATGGCACGCAGCTCTCGCCGCCAAAATCCACATACGCCTCATCAATAATCACCACCGAATCCGGATTGGCACGGATAATCTCTTCCAGCACGGACTGCGGCATAGCCACTCCTGTCGGCGCATTGGGATTGGCTATGACAATCCCGCCATTTTCCCGAAAATAGTCTTCCTTCCGGATGCAGAAATTGTCATCGAGCGGCTGGCACTGGTATGGGATTCTGTACAAATCCGCCCACACATCATAAAATGAATACGTAATGTCAGGAAACAGAACCGGTTTATCCGAATAAAAAAATGTCAGGAAAGACATTGCAAGCACATCATCCGACCCTACGCCGACAAACACCTGCCTGTCCGAAAGGCCGTGACGCCTTGCAAGTGCGTGTACAAGCAGGGACACATCCGGATCCGGGTATTTGCGCAGGACGCCGCAGTCAAAACCATGAATCGCTGCCGCAACGCCCGGCGCCGGAGGATATGGGCACTCATTTGTATTCAGCTTTGTCACATTCTGATCCTTGGGCTGTTCCCCCGCCACATAGGGCACCACTTTTCGCACATTGTCTTCCCAGTTCATAGTATACTCCTTTTTCAGATTTTCTTATTTTCCTATAATTCCTTACCATCATAACAAAATTTGGAAGTTTATGCAATGTCTGTTGACTCCAAAAGAATTTCATTCTACTATTAAAATATAGTATATTTTTCCAT
>ERZ778517.874-NODE-874-length-27460-cov-8.818646_pt1 | contig 27460 bp, 16 predicted proteins | sample MGYA00510341_ERZ778517 | MGnify/ENA primary metagenome ERZ778517 (study PRJEB29527, sample SAMN07138964) | mouse gut metagenome | material: feces | host: mouse | place: China:Nanjing | collected 2016-01-25 ...
AATCGAAGAAGATGCAATATATGTCATTCGATAAAGATATTGTAAAGGACACTCTTCTCCAGATTTGCGAAGCTATGGAGCAACTGATTGAGTGGAATAAAAATATTTCCACTCCTGATGATTATGCGACCACCACCTACTGAGTGAAGACTCTTGCAGCAACATGTATGCTGATCGAAGCTATAAGTGAGGGAATTAAAAAATCGAGAAACGCACCAACGGAACACTTCTCAATAATTTGCATCCCGATATTCCTTGGAAAGAGATTATGGGTATGAGGGATCATATTGCACGCGGATATTTCCAAATCGATGCCGAATTCGTATTTGATACGGTATCGAATGACCTTAAGCCCCTACAAATTGCAATTGAAGATATAATAAGGCAGCTTTAATTGTAATCGGAGCCGCTTTTTGTGTTAAAAAGCATAAATAATATATAATTATTTCGTATCTTTGCGGCTTCAAAATCAAAACAGGGTATTTACTTACAATCATTACATTATGAACCTTTCAGGTACAATTGATTTCAGGCCGAAGCTGATTTCGGCGTTAAGTCACTATTCGCTTAGCCGCTTTAAGGACGACCTTATCGCAGGTATTGTTGTGGGCATCGTGGCCCTTCCTCTCGCAATCGCATTCGGTATAGCATCAGGCGTAAGCCCTACAATCGGATTGATTACCGCCATAATCGGAGGTTTCCTCGTATCGGCATTTGGAGGCAACTCAGTCCAGATTGGCGGTCCTACAGGTGCTTTCATCGTAATCGTCTACTCCATTATCCAGAATTACGGACTTCAGGGCCTTGCAATAGCAACCCTAATGGCCGGACTGATACTCATACTGCTCGGTATATTCCACCTCGGAACCGTGATCAAGTTCATACCCTATCCTATTGTAGTGGGATTCACCAGCGGTATAGCCCTCACGATATTCTCAACCCAGATCAATGACTTCCTCGGACTCGGACTTACCGATGTACCGAGCGACTTCCTGTCGAAATGGGGAGTCTACCTGAGCAACATAGCCAATATCGACCTTCCCACTCTCGGTGTGGGTGTGGTGTCACTCCTCATCATCATTCTCACCCCCATGATTTCAAAGAAGCTGCCCGGCTCGCTGATAGCAATAATCATCGTGACGGCGGCCGTGTATCTGCTCAAAGCCACATTCCCCGAAATAGCCGTAGAAACAATCGGCGACCGATTCGGCAACCTTCCCACCGACATTCCTCAGCCCAAGGGCTTTGAGCTATCGATGAACACAATCAACATTCTGCTCCCGTCGGCATTTACAATCGCCATCCTTTGCGCCATAGAGTCACTGCTATCGGCTACGGTGGCCGACGGTGTCACCGGATCGCACACCAACTCCAACACCGAGCTTATCGGCCAGGGAATCGCCAACGTGGTAGTGCCGTTTTTCGGCGGAATACCCGTAACCGGTGCAATCGCCCGTACAATGACCAACATCACCAACGGCGGACGCACCCCCGTGGCCGGAATAATCCACACAGTGGTTCTGCTGTTGATATTCCTGTTCCTGATGCCGTTAATCAACATGGTGCCCATGGCCTGCCTCGCCGCAGTGCTTATCGTCGTGTCGTACAACATGAGCGGCTGGCGCACCGTAGTGGGAATATTCAAATCCCCCAAAAGCGACATATCGGTTCTCCTCGTCACATTCCTGCTCACCGTCATCTTCGACCTTACGATAGCCATCGAAATAGGATTGTTGCTCGCCATAATCCTGTTTTTGCGTCGTGTCATGGAGAATACACAAATCAAGGTGTACTCCGAGCAGCTTGACGTGGCCGAAGGCACCGATGCCACAACCCATGAAGTGCTCGATGTGTCACACGGCGTAGAGGTATATGAAATCGACGGCCCATTCTTCTTCGGTGTAGCCACTAAGTTTGATGAAATGATGCGCAGCACACTCGGGTCCAAGCCGATAGTGCGTATAATAAGGATGCGCAAAGTGCCCTTCATCGACGCGACAGCCGTGCACAACCTTGAGATACTCATCAAATCATCGCAAAGCGACAACATACACATAGTGCTCTCGGGCGTAAACCAGCAGGTGCGCCAGGTGCTTCTCAAAGCCGGCATCGACACCATGATCGGCGAGGATCACATCTGCGACAACATATCACGCGCCGTTGTCATGGCCAACCGCATCGCCGACAAGCATCGCGCCCGTCATCACGATGCGTAAATGTTAAAATAAGCGATGTTTAGATACAAAATTTGAGATTTTTTAGAGAAATGCAATTTTACGACGAAAAATATTCTAAAAAATTGTTTGCGTATAATATTTTTATATTAACTTTGCATCGTTTTTGAAGCTAAAAGAAATTGTTTTATTATTAATTAAAAAGAAAATGAAAAAGTTAGTTTTATTACTTGCTGTTGTATTCAGCGTATCAATGTTTTCTTGCAAGTCTTCTGACAACGCTGCTGAGGCTGCTGCCGCTGACTCTGTAGTTGCTGTAGAAGAAGTTGTAGAAGAAGTTGTAGAAGTAGCTGATTCAGTTCCCGCTGACTCTGTAGTTGCTCCCGCTGACTCTGTAAAGTAATTTAGAGAATTAGAATTCTCCCACAAATGAAATAAGCTGACCACTCTAAAGTGGACAGCTTTTTTTTTTGCGCCTTATCGGAGGCTTGACTAACAGCCTCAGCCCCATAACAGAACACCGGCCATCCTCAACGGACGGCCGGTGTCAATATATCTAATTAAAAAGTAGATTGCAATCAATTGCCCGGGCTATAGGAAACCTCGGTTGTCGACACACCGTCGGTAGTGGTCGTGGTGGTTGTCGTAGTACCGGGAGCCGTATTGGAGTTGGTGTTTGAATTGGACTGCTTGGTTTCACGGAACGACACCGGAAGAGTGTACCACACATTTACGGGCTTGCCCTGCATCATGCCGGGAGTAAACTTGAGCATGCGCACTACGCGCTCGGCCTCGGCATCCTGCTCGGGCGAAAGAGGACGCAGAACCTTGACATCGCCTACAGTGCCATCCTTTTTCACTACAAACTGCATGATGAGCCTGCCGTTCTTGCCGCCGGGAATCCACTTAAGATTGGAGGCGATGAACTTCATCAAAGCCGCCTCACCGCCCTCATATCGAGGCATAGTTTCAACAGCGGTATATGCGTCATCACCGGCTATGCTCTCTCCGGCTGCCGGAGCTGTTCTGGGGGATGCAGGCTTGGCATCAGCCTTACTGCGGAACGACACGGGAAGGGTGTACCAAACATCGACGGGCTTGCCCTGCATCATGCCGGGAGTGAACTTGAGCATGCGCACTACGCGCTCGGCCTCGGCATCCTGCTCGGGCGAAAGAGGACGCAGAACCTTGACATCGCCTACAGTGCCATCCTTTTTCACTACAAACTGCATGATGAGCCTGCCGTTCTTGCCGCCGGGAATCCACTTAAGATTGGAGGCGATGAACTTCATCAAAGCCGCCTCGCCGCCCTCATATCGAGGCATAGTTTCAACAGCGGTATATGCGTCGTCACCTTCGCCCGACTGTGACGGCAAGGCAAGCGGCGACTGTTCAGGCTCGGCAACCGCAGCAGCAGCCGGCTCCTCTTGCATAATTGCGACATAATTGGTAACTTTGGCAGTCGACAGCGACTCAAGAGCCTCTGCGACACCGGGATTAAAGAACACAACGGCGGTCAACGCCAAGGCAGGCACGGCGGCTATGGCTCGCCAACGCTGCACGGGAGAACTTTTTTTACGTAGCATCATTTTAATACGTTTAGATAAATTAGAATGGTCAAGGCTGTTGGCGATGGACGGGAATCTGGAGCCAACGGCCTTTTGTATTAGCAATAGTTGATAGTCACGCACATTTGCGCCACCGGTCACGACTCCGTTGTCGGCCTCGTATTCGTGAACGGCCTGCAGCTCGTTGCGCATAAGCCATCCTGCGGGATTATACCACACGAGAAGAGCCACAGCCTCGGCAAGCAGCAGATCGAGCCAATGCCTCGCCTTTATGTGCATCGATTCATGCATGATGACGGTAGTGCCTCCCTCGTCGTAGTCCTTCTGCGACATGACGATGTAACGGTACCAGCTGAACGGTGCGATGCTTTCATCGGAGTGGATGCAGAGCACATTGCCGTCGGGCATCGTGACATGGCTGCTGCGTGAGATGACCGAGTGCATCCTGCTCCAGATGAACAGCTCCCTCAAAAGGAAGAATAGAAGCCCCGTGAAATATAGAGCCATCACACCCGCACACCACCACTTGACCGGGTAAACCGCATCGACTTCACCGTCGGCAACGACAGCCATGACCGACGGCAGCCCCACTTCAATGTCGAGCACGGCACCGTCACCGAAGTCAATCGAGTGAATCCAGCCGATGACAAATGGCATAGCCAATGCTATCAGGTAACCGAACAATATCAGTCCCCGGTTGAAACGCCAGCATGTCAACCCGCTCATGAGCAACCTCACTATAAGGTAGATGGGGATGAGCGTAACGCCGACGATAATCGAATATACAAGGAGAGCGCCCATGATGCGTTATTTCTTCTCTTCGTTACGTTCAACTTCATCGATAAGACGGCGCAACTCATCGGCCGTTATGTCCTCGTCCTTAACCAGCGATGACACTACGCCGAGATAGGAGTTCTTGAAAAAGCGCTCAACAATCGACTTGAGAGTGCGACGACCCATGTCAAACTGCGATACCGAGGCATAGTAACGGTAGGTCTTGCCGTGAGCCTCATGAGCCACAAATCCCTTCTCCTCAAGACCGCGCACGATGGTTGACACAGTGTTGAAATGAGGCTTTGGGTCGTCGTAGAATTCAAGGATGTCCTTTACATACAACGGTCCGTGAGCCCAGAAGAAGTTCATGATCTCTTCCTCTTTTCTTGTAAGTTCTTTGATTGCCATAAACTGAGATGATTTATTATCTGTTGCAAATATAAACTAATGTTTTTAGTTATGCAAGACTGTCAAGTGTTAATAAACTATAAATAACAGTTCACTACATCACATAAAAAAGACAGCCCGAAGCATTGAAGCTCCGGACTGCCACAGTCAATATAGCTAAATCACCTAATTAAGAGTCACTTGTGCAAAGCGGTCGCGTGTATTGGTTGCAAATGCGTGAGTCGGGCCCATACCCTGAGTCGAGATGTGATCGGCAGGAACGCCGTGAGCCACGAGATAATCGCTGACAGCTTTTGCTCGACGCATGCTTAATGCCTTATTGTATTCGACATTGCCCACTTCGTCGGTATAGGCCTTTATCACTACGTTGCGCCCGCTATTCTTTGCTTCGGTCGCAAGGTTCTCAAGAGCCTTGGTATCCTGTACTTCGGAGCTGTCAAATCCGAAAAGGCAAATAACATTCATCTTATCGGCCGATGCACCGGAAGCGGCAACGTTATTGCTTGCTGAAGTTGTCGGGGCGGCAGCGGTGGCCGAAGTTGTCGGAGCTGTGACTGCAGTTGCCGAAGCCGTGGCGGCATCGGAAGGAGCGGCGACAACGTTATCGCCTTCGTCATACTGTGCTATGACATCGACATCGGGGAGTGTGACCGATGTAGTGTTAATTGCGACATCGGCATTTTCATCGCCTATCTCCACATTCTTGTCATCGCCCATGACGACGAGGAACAGTGATGTGGGAGCAGGCGAGTCGACGGTCGACGAAGTGCCTGCAGGCGAATTTACCTTAGTGACGACAGTGTTACGTGCCATCTGCGGTTCCGACGAAGCGAGATTCCAGTGACGGCCACCCAGGAACAATCCGACCAAAGCGGCCACAACGAGAGCAAGCACGCCGATAGCGCCCCACTTCACATATTTTGGAGTATTGTCAACATCGGCGGTTTCAACGTCGGCCGACGGTTTGTTTGCAGCACCTGCGGCGGCAGCTGTCGCTCCCATTGCCGCAGCGGCGATTCCTGCAGCATCCGCAGCGCCGCTATTTTCATGAGCGGGAAGCCCCATCGGTTCGGGATGCACTTCCAACTCCTTTGATTGTATATGCCCCGGCAGTTCTTTCTGAACCTCCTTGGCATTCAGGCTCTTGGGCTGTGGATGCCCTTGAAGCTTTCGGTGGGTAAAATCCTTGTCAGCCATAATTTTGTCCGTTTTAATTGATTAATGATGTATTTAAAACACATCATTATCGGCCTTTGACTGACATATATTGTTAAAAATCGGTGGGTTACAAGCTAAAATGTTCTAAAATTCCGATTATTTCGTCACTTCAAGCACGTAGACAGGCTGATCGGGCGAATCGACCATGCGTTCACCGTCGCCCTGCAACGACGGCTGCACGAATACGTGCAAACGGCGTGAGCTTTTCCACAACTCGGAGTCGAGCGAGGGTTCCCATGCATCTACGCCAAAGTCGGTGAGGTCGGCAACCTTCCATTCGCCCGAGGGACCGGCATCGGTATATGCCAGCGACACGCGGCTTCCACGCTCGGCATCGCGGAATATATAGTATATGGAGTCGCCGTGAGCCACCATGCGCGGACGCGCTATGGGAATCATCTTGGTGCCTCCGCCCGCGAGCGAGAAGGGCTGTGTGCGCTGCGTCACCTGACGGGCGTTCCACTTCGAGCCATCGTTCCACACGATGCGATACTGCGGCACCTCACTGTCGGCGTCACGCCAATATGTGGCTATGTAAGGATGTCCCTCGGCATCGGCGCTCATGCTCGTCTGATTTATCAGTTCGGAGTTCTGGGGTATGCGCCAAGCATACTCGGCATTGTCCTGCGTTATGGGCAGAGTGTAAGGGGTGCCGTCGGAGCGCTGCCATGTCACGCCGTTATCGAGCGAACGCGCATAGCACAGGTCGTGATTGGTTTCCACAAGCCACGTTTCACGCCACACCCATGAGAGGTGTATCGTGCCCGCCGCGTCGACATAGAGCTGCCAGTAGGCGTTACGTTCATCCTCGCCGTCGATAAGCACATCCTGCACGCGATGCCACTTGCGGCTCTTCAGGTCATAGCGGTTCATGACCAGGTTGCCACGGCCCGATGATCCCGAGCGGAACGCAAAAAGCAAGTCGCCGCCTTTAAGCGTATAGAATTCGGGATAGGTGACATTGTCCTCGTCGATGCCGGTCATGGACTCCAGCTCACCAAGTTCAAGCGACCCCGGCTTAACGCTGCGACAATACTTCAACGGATGGCCGTGATGGTCAAACGAAACATGAAGATAGCCGTCGCCATCGACCATCATGCTTATGACATTATGGGCGTCGGCGGCGTTACCTTTATACTGAGTGCGGTGAATGTTCCATCGGTCGGCGTCGACATCGCGGCTGCCGAGCGTGAGATAGCCGTCGGCATCATAGTAACTGATGTACTGCACGCCGTCATGGGTGACGAGTGAGTTGTTGCGAAACACCGTGGTGTTGACCGAGGTGCTTCCCCACCCGTTGTCGGCTGCCTTTACAAGACGTGGAACGACAGCCGAAGCCCATAGGGTTCCGGCTGTCGCGAATGATAGGATAAATAAATTCTTTAACAGATTCATAGATGTGTGAAATGGATAATGGATCTATATAATATATGTAAATATTGACAATGTAGTGTATTTTCCGGGGAAGGTAAATTTACTTCACCGGTTTCAAGCGTAGGATTCCGACCGAATTTTCAGGCATGGTGAATTCAAACTTGCCCTTAACCGTGCCGAGATCTACTGTGTGGGGAACCACCGCTTCGTTATATGACACCCGCTTTGCAAAGCGCCATGCCATTTCCCGCATACCGGGGCGTTCCTTCAGGCCCGGAGGAACGTTATCCATAGGATCCTTATTATATTCGGGATGGCTGGAATAGTAGTTCTGCTCCTTCTGATTCTTAATCGAAGTGTCATGTGACGAGATGAATTCCATTTCGGCCTCATAACGTGTTCCCGAACCGGCATTGACGGTGATGCGCTTGTCGACAGCCTCCGAGTTGACAAACTTGATGAAAATCTCACCTGTGGCGGTGTCGATAGTGGGCGACGTGTATATAGTGGTGTCGGGAGCGCTGCCCTTCATGGCATCGGACATGAAGAATGCTCTGTCACCTGCTTCGGAGAACAGTTTCTGATAATAGTAGTTGCATGAGCGCCACATTCCGCGGTTGTCAAACCATATAAGGTTGGAGTTCCACTTGTTGTAGCCCTTCTTGCAGAAGAGAGGCGCATAAGCTGCCATGACAACCATATCGGAATTGCGTTCCAGTCCTGTCCAATAGGCGGCCTCGGCCATGGCGGAAGCATAGTCATTGTTGGCCATGCTGTTGGCAAACTCGCCTACAAATACTCTCGTAGGACGGTTGCGGTCGTAGGTAAGTCCCTCGGCACCGCGAGTCTTGTCAGAGTTGTATCGGTCACGGTGGCTGTAGAACCAGTCGTTGTTTTTATAATAGTGTTCATCGACTATCGTATTGGCATACTTTGAATCGATCTCCTTCATGTTGGCGTCAAACTCCCGGCCTGCATCAGCGGCACCGGAGGTTGAAACGACAACAATCTCAGGATGCTTTTCCTTGACAGCATTGTACATGATGTCGAAGCGTTCCCAGAAAGCATCGCCCCTGTTCTCGTTGCCGATTCCGAGGTATTTGAGGTTGAATGGTTCGGGATGTCCCATTTCAGCTCTCAGCGCACCCCATTTGCTGTCGACGGGGCCGTTACAGAATTCAATAAGGTCGAGAGCGTCCTGTACGAATATGCTGTTGAATCTTGCCCTATCCTCGTCGGTATCGAGGGGTGCTACATACTGATGTCCGGCAAACTGGCACGTAACGCCGTTATTAAGCACGGGCAGCGGAGTTGCGCCGAGCGCCTCGGCCATAAGGAGATACTCGTAGAAGCCCACATACTGTGAAGTCCAGTAGCCCCAATGGTTACGGAATCCTATCCTCTCCTCAGGAGAGCCGATGGAGTTTTTCCAGAACACCTGTCCGAAATAGTTGGGTCCCTCGGAAGCACATCCGCCGGGGAAACGCATGAACGTGGGATTAAGGTCGGCAAGCGCCTGCATGAGGTCCTTGCGGAAGGGACCGCTCTTTCCATTGTTCCAGAGCTGTGACGCTTCAGGAAGCAGAGTGACGAAATCGAGGTAGAAGACACCGGGAGCATCGGCGACGATGCAAAGGCGGCTGTCAGCACTGTTAAGTGCCTTCAGGGTTCCTTCATATTTCTTCCAGTCGTCGGGGATGCCTGTGAATGTGAGTACATTGGAGTTTATATTACCGTCCTTATCCTCAAGATAGACCTTGAAACCACCCTTGTAGGCCTCACCCTGAAGGAACATTCCGAGGTCGTAACTTACATCCTTTACGGCCGGAATCGACGGGGTCTGAGTATTGTTGGAATAGTAGAACTCCTTGCCTCTTCCGTGTTCGGCGATGCCGAAGCCGTTGGCTGCAATTCCAAAACCGTCGCCGGGATTCTCCACTTCAAAGCGTACGCTGTACTGCTTGTAACGCTGTTCGTCGTCATATTTGTCATTGGGGTCGAAATCGTAGTGACGCTTCAGATTCTTCACGAGAGGCTTGTCGGCGACAGCCCTTGCGCTACCCTTGGCATCACCCTTGCTTACGACCGTCCAACCGAAGAATACGCTGTCGCAAGTTGAAAATTCGTGAGCCGGAGCATCGGGCACATTGTAGGCCTGGAACGAATTGTTCTGGATGAGCTGCGCACATATACCGCCGTCAAGCGAGTTGTTTATGTCCTCAAAGAATATTCCCCGGAGAGTCGGGCTAATCTCGATTCCGAGCTTGTCGGGCTTGAGGGTGAGGGTTCTTTTCTCCTCGGGCTTGAATCCCTGAAGCTGGAGCATCTTGTCGGCGAAACGCTGTCCGAGAAGCCTCATTCCCTCGGTGCTAAAGTGGAACTGGTCGCCCGTGCTCTCGCAACCGAGAGCCGAAATTATGTGTGCGTTGGGAAGTACCTTCGGAAGGTTGGGCATAATGGTGGTGTTGAACGCCGCGCACACACCACCCTGCTCGGCATACTTAAGTTCACCGGCAAGAAGAGGAGTCTGCTTGGGGTTGAGATTAAGATCCTTGCACAGGTTGTCGTAGATTCTCTTTACGCGCTCGGGCCATAGGGGGTCCTCCGAGTTGGACTCGCCCTGGTGCATGAGGATGCCCTTTATGACACCGTCCTTCTGGGCAAGCTTTGCCATCTTCACAAGACGCTCATAAGGATTGCCGCCATACTGGCTGACGATGTTCTTCATCCAGTCGCGCTCGTTGTCGATATACTCCTTATAGTCGTCCTTGTCCCAAAGCTCGATCTTAGCTCCCGCAACCGAAACATTGATTACGCCCACACGATAGTCGGGAGGAAGAACCTCAATCATTTTTCGACCGAAGAAATCCACCGGGCCGAGGTTGTTGCCTTCACGACAGATAGGCGGCACGGCAGTGTACCATTTCCCCATCTCACGCCCGAGGTTGGGCATGTCGACGGCTGCCATGAATTGGAAACGCGGATCGTTGAAATCCTTGTCCTGCTCGGCAGGTGTGGCACCGGCTTCCATGTTGGACTGACCGATACAGAGGTAGATGTAAAATTTGGGGTCGGGCTTACTCTCCGCGGCCGCTGAGACCTTGAAAATTGGCAGGATGGCAAGTAGTGCCATCACAAGAAATGGGATTTTCCTTTTCATGATAGAATCTGTCCTGAAATTGATGAGTGTATTATGTGATCATAAATACAAAACTATCAAAAAAACGCCAATCGGCAATGTAAATCAGTGAAAAATCCCATTATTGACACGATTTTTGGGGAAATAAAAGCAATTGACCATCACGAAGATGCAAAAAAATAGCGGGCCGAGGCTTAAAGCCCCGACCCGCGTTTATAGAGTCGATTTTACGAGATAACTTTTTACCAGATAACGACGAGTTCCTCAGCCGGACGATACATCTTGTCACCCTTCTTGATGCCGAACGCCTTGAAGAAGGGAGTGAGGTTGCGCAACGTTACGTTAACTCGGTTTTCGCCGAGCGAGTGTACATCACCCGAAGTGAGCGAGCGAATTTCCTCCTCACGGGTATTCTGTGCCCAAAGGTTGGCGTAATTCAGATAGAACACCTGCATGGGGTCGTAACCGTCGATCTTGGCCTCGGGGCTGTTGATGTCGACACCCTTCTTCTTCTGTGAGTCGAGGAATGCGGTCATTGCCACGCGAAGGCCGCCCTGGTCGGCGATGTTTTCACCGAGAGTGTACTGACCGTTGGCATGGAGGCCGGGAAGCACTTCCACTTCGTCAAACTGGGCAACAAGACCCTGTGTGAGCTTGGCAAATGCCTCGGTGTCCTCGGGAGTCCACCAGTTGACCATGTTGCCCTCGGCATCGAAGTTACGGCCCTGGTCGTCAAATCCGTGAGTCATTTCATGTCCGATCACCACGCCTATACCGCCGTAGTTCTCGGCATCGCTCGACTCCGGGTCAAAGAAGGGAGCCTGAAGAATGGCAGCGGGGAACACGATTTCATTGGCAAGAGGATTATAGTAGGCGTTGACTGTTTGAGGAGTCATACCCCACTCTGTCTTGTCGACGGGCTTGCCCCACTTGGCGAGCTCTTCCTTCTGGTGCCACATCGACACGTTGTGCATATTCTCGTAGTAGGACAACTTGGGGTCGATTGTCATCGAGCTGTAGTCCTTCCACTTGTCGGGATAACCGATCTTCACGGTGAAGGCGTTGAGCTTCTTGATAGCGTTGAGCTTGGTGTCGTCGCTCATCCAGGGGAGGTTGATGATGTGCTTGCCGAGTGCGGTGCGCAGGTTCTCGACAAGGCCGAGCATATACTGCTTTGACGACTCGGGGAAGTACTTCTCGACATAGAGCTGTCCGACAGCCTCACCCATTGCACCTTCAGCAGCACCGAGGGCACGCTTCCAGCGCGGACGCTGCTGCTGCACTCCGCTCACCACCTTGTTGAATTTAAATGCGGCATTGGCAAAGTCGTCGCTGAGCATTCCGGCAGCCTGGCTCACATATTTCCACAGGTAGTAGTCCTTGATTTCGCGATCGGTGAGCGAGCCCATAAGGTTGTTGGCCTGAGCCACCGAACTGAGTTCGGTCACGATGACGCTCTCGGGCGACTTGATACCCATTGTTTCGATGAAGAAGCGGTCCCAGTTGACATTGGGATACATGGCCTTGAGCTGCTCGAATGAGCGGGGGTTGTACATGGCCGGAATGTTACGGCTCTGTTCGCGTGTCCAGGCCGAATCGGCAAGCGCGGTTTCAATCTTCATCACGTTGTTCATAACGCGGTTGGCATCCTTCTTGGAGTAACCGGCGTTACGCATCTGCGTTACGATGAGTTTCTTGTAAGCCTCGCGCACCTGCTTGTTGCGGGCGTCGTCGAGCAGATAGTAGTCACGGTCGCCAAGACCCATGCCGCCACCGCTTACATACATGGCATACACCTTGCTGTCGGCGAGATCCTCCATGGGGCCGGCGCTGAAGAAGGGGCTTGCATAGTTGGCGTGCAGCCACAAGAAGAGGTTCTCCATGCTGTCGGCGGGAGCGGTTTCGATTTTCTTGAGGTCGGCAAGGATGGGCTTTGCGCCTTCGGCGTTGCGTCTAACCGAGTCCATGGCCTGGCTGTAGATTGTCCACACCTTGAAGGCAACTGATCCGGGCTGGGGATTTGTAGCTCCGAGATTGAGCACGATGTCCTTCACGCGAGCCTCGCTCGAATCGCTGAGGATGTTGAAGTTACCGTAACGTGCATGTTCGGGTGTAAGCGGATGGCTTTCCTGCCAACCCTTGTTGACATGCTTGTAGAAATCCTCGCCGACGGGTGTCGACTTGTCAAAGTAGGCCGGATTGAGGCTCTTGAGATGCTCCTCGGCCGAAGCGCTCAGCATGAAAACGAAAGCTACGGCAAGTGCAAGAAATTTTAATGATTTCATAATAAATAAGCAATATTGTGATTCTTAATTGATGTCCATGAATGAAACATCCTGCAAAAGTAGTCAAAAAATCATCATCAGTAGCAATTTAATCAACAGTTGTCGTTAAATTTATCCCCCAAAACGCAATAAAGTGTACTAAATAGTGCCCCACCAATGACATTTTTCCTTATCTTTGTAACAGATAGTCCGGAGGCCATAGAGTTGACCTCCTTATCTGCACATATATATTGAAAGGTGTTATTGAAATTATCTTTTTCAACTCAAATCTCGCAAATTTGACTGTTCCACAAAGATGATTGACAATGGCACCTGCATCGCGTGCCTATTATTCTTGCCATCACTATGGCGAGAACGATATACGCATACGGTGTGGGGCTATTGTCTTATCGGTGGAACAAGGCCATGCGAGAGCCTGAGGTGACGATAGGACAATGAAATTCCTCACACCTTTTTTGTGTACTTGCAGGCCTCAACCGAGGATGAGAGGCCTCTCGCATCGCGATGATTAAAAATCGGTTGAAATCACTAATCAAGCATCTGAAGCCATCGGCCGGCATAGTAACCGCGTGCCGGTTTACGGTAAACAGCGTAAGCATCGACACGGGCAGCCCCATGCCGCCCGACAACTACTATGCGCTCATCGAAATACACCGCACGGCATCGGGGGCACTGTTTCTGATGAGCCCCGACGACAACGGCAATCTGTCGCCTCTCGGAAGGCTCGTAGAGATAAACCGCTCGCGGTCAGATGACGAGATATCGATTACCGCCCGGTGTGTGGCCGGAGGCACAAGCGCGGCCCTGCTGATAAAGCTGTCGACATCGAGCGACAAGGCCAAAATAATCATGTCGATAATAGGAAACGAATGTCTGATACTGAATTGCCGCTACTCGCAGCTCGACAGACGCGCCATGGGAATAGAGCGTCATTGAATGTCGGCCGACATGGCATAAGAGCCGGCTCATAAAAAAGACTCCGCGCCCGTCGAGTGTGACAAGGGGCGCGGAGTCCTTTATTTCAATGGTGACAGATTACATCAATAACCCGAGATGTCGATTGACTCGATACCTTCGAGATTGTTCAGTTCAAAGCCTGTCGAATTCCATGTTTCAACTACAATATCCTTGGTGTCGGGAGTAGCGAGATCGAGCGAACCGCCTATTGCGTAGCTTGCACCCGCACCCGATGCCGGAAGAATAGTGCCAAACACGTTGTCGCCCGTGAAATATGGGAACGTGAATGTGCTGCCGGTGAATCCGAATTTCAATATTCCGTAACCCTCCATCGCCTCCATTGCGTCATCGGCCACGTTAAGCGACACGATTTCGGTCATGGACGGGATGAACACGAGTCCGGTGTTGGTGAGCACAAGGTGGAACACATACTGGAATCCGGTGCGCATCTCCACTTCGGGGAAGTCGATGACATAGCTCTTGCCGTCGATCACGGCAGTGAGAGTGGCGGGCTTGCCCTTGGTCGAGAAAGGAATCACCCACACGCGGGGCAAATCGGAGTTCCATCCGCCGGCCGCAACAGTCTTGCTAACGCCCACATTCAGGGGATCCTTGCCTTCGACCGTGATTTTTCCGGTGCTTACATTCATCTTACCCGAGGTGTAGACCTCCTCGCCCGAGATGCCGAGCGAAGTCAGCGTGCCGGCACCGGTGTAGCCCTGCGACGCAATGTTGAAGGCGGCGAGAGCGAGCGCATGCTTCATGTTGAGCTTCACGTTGTGGGTGGTGAACGATGCGGGGACATACTCGCCCGAGTAGAGCAGGTCGACCTGCTCGGTGATGTTGACGGGAATCGCCGCAGGGTCGGTATAGGCGGCATTGAACGGAGCCACGGCGTAGAGGAATGCGTTCTGACCCTTCTTGATGCGAATCTCGGGGGCTATCGTCCAGCCCGAGCCACCCATGGTGGCCTTCACGTTCTCAACCATGTTGGGCGCATCGAGGCGTCCGTAGGTCTTGGGGTATATGTTCATCTCGGCACCCGATGTAAACTCGGTGGTGACATTGGCGCGGGTGATGACCTCGGTAGTGATGCCCACGGCAACGGTCTGGTCGTCGTCGGGAGTGCCGGTGTTGCCCGTGTCGGGCGAGTCGCCGCCTTTGTCGCTACAAGCTGTCATTAGGGCGACCACAAGGAGAGCGGTGCATCCGTTGATAAGATTGTATAGTTTCATAATCGGGTGTTTCATTTGGTGATTTTAATAGTCTTGACTTCAGTGCTGCAGCGAAGCTCGAGCACATTAACTCCATCGGCAAGCTGCGAGCGGTTGAACTGCAGCTGCGGCAGCGGGTCGAGAGCGCCCGATGCGATTACGGTGCCGGTGGGTGACTTGAGCGTGTAGCTCACGTTGTGCTTTGTCTTCAGGAGGAATTCGCCTGTCGTGCGGTTAAATGACATCGATGTTGCCTCGGCGATGCTGCGCCACGGCTGAACCTCGATAGAGAATCCCTGAGTGAGCGATTCGCCCGATGCATTGTCGGTGACCGTTATGTCGACAGCGATCACGCCGTCGGCCGAGCATGAGAGAGTGCGCGTGGTCTTCAACATTCCGTTCTCGATTACGAAGGGAGCCTCGGCATAGCTGTCGGTACCGGCGTTATATAGTCCGCGAAGCTCAAATGTCATGCCCGATGTGGGGGCCTCGCCGTTGACCGTGACGGTGGCCACGGTAGATCCGGCGGGAAGTCCCTCCTCGATCACCGTACCGCTCAGTCCGATGCTGCGCAGCAGACGGTCGGGAGCGCCGATGCCTATCACAATCACGTGGTAGTCGTCGAAGTAGTAGGGAGAGTCACGCAGGTTGTCAAGACGGAAGTAACCGTCGCCGTTGCCGCCCCATCCCCAGTTGACATGATAGCCCGAATTGCCGTCGTAGCCGTCGACATTGAAGCTGTGACCTGCACTGAGCTTGGTGTCGACCGCATTATATATCACGGCGCGACCGGCGTTAAGCTCGTTGAGCACGAGGCGTTCCCAGTCGCCCTGATAAGCGTCCTTCCACACATAGGTCACCTCATCGCCGTAACCGAAGTTGTCGCGGAGGGCGTTGGATATGCGGTTGACTTCGTTGGAGGGTATGCCCGAGCCGTCGGGGCCGTAGCCCATTTTCACGCTCATGCCGGCATGCCACATCAGGCGGGCAGCCTCGTCATAAGTGTTGGCGCCCGAGAGGATGTCGTCCCAGTTGTAGGCGCGCTCCTCGTCAAAGTTGATGCTGAGCTGTCCGTAGCCTACCGGAGTGTACTTCACCGAGCCTGTGGGACGCGAAGGATAGGCCTGCACGCTCATGGCCTGTGACATGGCAACGGCCACACAGCCCACAAGAGCCTTGTTGTCACCCTCGCCGGGGCAATATTTGTTGAAAGGTGTGGGCTGGTTCCACTTCACCTTGATAAGAGGCTCCACGGCAGCTCCCGAGGCACGTGACATCTCCTTGCCCACCGACTCCCACTGACGGGTGCGCGGCGACATCTCCTCGTCGGTGCCAAGCTTGACGAGCTTCTTATAGGAATCGAGCATATAGGCCATATTGTCGGGAATCGCCGACATGGACAACGCTCCCGTGGCCGAATATCCGATTACAGGGTCGACCTTGTCGTCGGCCGACACCATCACCCATCCTTGGGGAGCAAGATTGACGACATAAAAAGCATCGTCCACCGCCTGCACCTGCTTAACCGTGCGGCTCTTTCCTGTCACGCCCTTGATTTGTGCCACGGCGGCGGCCTCGGCACGCTGTCGGTCGACCGGACCGGCCCACACGCTCACAACGGTGGCGGCCGTCAACAAGAGAATTGATAGTATTCGCTTTGTCATGAATTGAAATTTACTATATCAGATTTTTTAAGTGATTGTCAAATTGGTTGTTATCCGAGATTAAAACATAAGTTACGTTGAAACGCGATGACATGACAGTCGGTGCGTATCACAAAGATAGCATTTTATTTATAAACAAACGGGGTCCCCGGCATAATTTCACGATGATTACATACAAAAAAAGAAAGGCGTGCAATGACTCGCACGCCTTTCCCTAATATTCAAATTGGGTATGAGATAATTTATCGTGTCATGTTGACAAGATTCAGCGATTTCCATCCTCCCATGAAGTCACCGGTAGCCTCGTCAAACACTGCGAGGTAGAGCACGGGTGAATCCTGGAATGTAATCTCAGTGAACATGTCGTTCCACTCGGCGCGTAATGTTCCGTCGGTAACCACATATCCGTCCTCAACCGTAGCTGCAAGCACTGTGCCGGTAAAGCTTCCGAAGTCTACACCGTCGGCAACAAGTGTTCCGAGGGGCACTTCGAGATAACCTACATTGGTGGCCTTGTCAAAGAAGTAGCTTACTTCGAGCTGAGCCCAGCTATAACCCATTATACCGGTTATGTATAGGGTTTCGTTGTAACCGGCCTCAGTTTCTTCATAACCTACCACATTAACATCCCACTTGTCGGGAGCACCCTTTGAAACGAAGTTGAGAGCCCACTTGCCCATCAGCTTTTCATAGAACTCAGAGTCGTTGTCGCGGATTGTAACGGTGGTAGAGCGCTCGTTACCGATCTTTGCGCCCTTTGCGTCAACGATTGTCACGATAAACTCGCGGTTCTCGTTGATTTCACCGTCATCAACGGTCTTGATTTCAACATTGCCCACCTTGTCTTCGCTGGCAATGTTGATAGTCTTTGATGTTACGATATAGTGAACATCGTCCATGGCGGGATTGCCTGTAGCCTCCTGAACCTCGACAGTAACCTGTACATATCCGTTGGCTTCACCCGAAACGACTACGGGAACATTGAAGTAGCCCTTGTTTTCCTTCAATGTGATTGAAGGCTGAGCCATGTCAACGGTCACGTTGCCGTCGGAGTTGAAATTGAATTCGTCGTCATCGGAGCAGGCAGTCATGGTCAGGACAGCTAACCCGATTGCTAATATTTTGCTTAATTTCATGACTAATAATAATGTTTTAGAATGTTACAATTACATTGATTAGTAACCGGGATTCTGCTGACCCTTCAACTGAGGATTAACCTGGATTTCATCAGAAGGAATGGGCCAAGTGTAACGGTGGTCGTCGGCTGAGTACTGAACCGAAAGTCCGGCAGTTACAAGTATAGGATCAAGACCCCAGGCAGCGGGATAGTCGTAGCTGCGCTTGAATCCCTGCTTCCAGCGACGGAGGTCGGTGATGCGGAATCCTTCGCCGATAAGCTCCTTGGTGCGCTCGTCGCGAACCTGCTGAATAAGAACCTGACCTGAGTAGTTGGCATCCTCCCAATCGATTATACGGTTGGCACGAAGAGTGTTGAGGGCTGCATTGGCCTTGTCGGGCTGATTGTTCATGGCAGCGGCCTCGGCAAGGATGAGATACTGCTCGCTCAAGCGGAAGGGCTTGGGCATGTTCATGAGGTTGTTGGCAGTCGAAGTCTTAAGCGCGGGGTTGCCGGGGAACTTGTTGAAGTTGTAGCAAGGATATTCGGCACCGTCGACGGTAAGGCCACGAATGTTGAAGAATGCATCGAAGCGAACATCACCGTCCTCATACATGGCAAGAGCCTCGAAGCCGGGGATATAATCGGCACGGTCGTCATAGATTGAAATCCAGGCGCTACCGGTAGAATTCAAGTTGGGCTGCTCAGAGCTTGAAGCGAAGGGACGGAAGATGATTTCCGAGCTTTCGTCATTGACCCACATGTCGATATAGTTATCGGTATTGGCAAGAGTGTAGACCTTGGAGTTGATAACCGACTCAGCCTTGCTGATAGCGGTTGGGTAGTCACCGATCATGAGGGCAAAGCGTGCCTGCAGTGCCATTACAGTGTAAGAGCAGATGTAGGGCGACATGGGAGCAACGTGCTTCTTGTCGGAAGCCTCGTAGGTCTGCATTGCGGTGAGAGCGAGTTTAAGCTCGTCGTTGATGAGCTTTACCGACTCGTTCATTGTGCTGCGACCGGGATACTTGCTACGGTCGGCAGTAGGATTGTACTCAAGTGTGATGGGCACACCGAGAGCAGGAGTTTCGCCCTTGTCGGAAGAATATACCTGACAGAAGCGATCGAAAAGTGCGATGTAGTAGAATGCACGGGTGAAGTGAGCCTCACCGATGTAGCGCTCAATGTCAAGACGGTCGTCGGCATCCTCGGTATTCTCCAGAAGGGGCTCGGCCTTTGACAGGAAGTAGTTGACCGATGCGATGCGGCCGTAGCAGGTGCTCCACAATGAAAGCACGTCGCCGTCGCCGGCAAGCAGGTTTCCGTTGGCGATTGTTCCGTTACGGTTACCGTTGATGGTGATGCCGTTGAACATATCGGCCTGAAGCTCAGGCTTGGTGATATAAGAGCCCGAGGTCATCGAACGGAATCCGCTGTAGAATCCGTTGCGATAGCGTTGTGCGTCGTTTGCGCTTTGGATGGCGTTGTCGTCATCAAGTGCTCCGTAAGGTGCCTCGTCCATGTTACATGATGAGAGCAAGCCCACAGCGAACAATGCGTATAAAAGATATTTTTTCATATTACGATTTCAATAATAGATTAGAAACTAACTTCAATACCAAACTCGTACTGACGGGTATTGGGATAGAAGAATGCCACAAGGTTGCTTTCGGGCTCGGGGTCGTAGCCGGTGAACGAAGTGAAGGTCAACAGGTTGCGGCCGGTGAAGTGAAGATTTACGCCTGACAGACAAGCTTTCTTCACCCATGCCTTAGGAAGTGAGTACTGAAGAGTGAGGTTCTTCAGACGAACGAATGAAGCGTCCTCAAGCCAGCGGTCGTCAAACTGGAGAGCCTGACCGGGAGCGGGGATGTCGGTGATGTCACCGGGCTTGGTCCACACGTTAAGCATCTCAACGCGCTGGTTGTAGGATGTAGCAAAGTTATTGTTGGTGATGAAGTAGAGATCGTTGTTGATCATGTACTTCTTGGCTGCCCAGGTGAAGTCCATGCGGAGTGAAAGACCCTTCCAGCGCAAGTCGGTTCCGAAACCGCCCGACCAGGGTGAATACTGCGACTTGTCAAGGATCTGTGAGTCGCGGGTTTCGTTAAACTGCTTGGTGAGGTTGCCGTCCTTGTCCCACCACATCTGCTGACCGTCGCGGGGGTCAACACCTGCGTACTTCACGCAATAGAACGAACCTGCATCGTGACCGACCTTATAGATAACGTTGGCGTTGAGGAACGGAAGTTCATCAAGACCGTCGTAGAGGTCGGTGATCTCATTCTTGTTGTAGTTGAAGTTGGCGCGAACATTCCATGTCCAGTCACGGGTATTGATGATGTTGGCCTTTACATCAACATCGACACCACGGTTGCGCATACCGCCTACGTTACCCCAGCCACCGTCGAAACCGGTAGTGTAGCTGTAAGGAATCTCAAGAAGCATGTCGCAAGTCTGCTTGTTGTAGAAGTCGACATCGACATCAAGGATGTTGAAGAGGCCGAAGTTCAAGCCGAGGTCAAATGACTTCACGGTTTCCCAGGTGAGGTCGCTGTTGGCGGCCTGTGAGATGCCGAGTGAGCCTTGTCCGTTATATACGTTTCCGGCACCGATGAGGCCGTAGTACATATAGTTGTCGATTGAAGAGTTACCTGTAGTACCGTAGCTGATGCGGAACTTAAGGTCGTCGAGCCATGTGTAGGGCTGGAGGAACTTCTCTGACTTGATGTTCCACATACCGCCTACCGAGAAGAAGTTGGCCCAACGGTGACCGGGAGCAAACTTCGAGCTACCGTCGCGACGATAAGTGAAGTCAAAGAAATACTTGCTGTCGTAGTCGTAGCTGAGCTGAGCGAATATAGAGTTCATCACAGTGCGAACGAGGCTTTCGCTCAAGTCGCTGATGGCGACGCTTGTACCCTGAGTGAGGAGCATCTGACGACGGTCGCTCTGACCTTCCGAGAATACTCCGAAGCCTTCGCTCTGAGAGATGATCGACTCTTCACCGACGAGAGCTCTTACATTGTGAACATCGGCGATGTTGAAGTTATACTCGGCAGTGTTGGTGTAGGTAAACGAGTAGTAGCGTGAGAATGACTGCTGGTTGTAACCGGTTACAAGCTCGCCGGCAGTACCACCGTTGGCATATACATCGCCCATCGGGGTGTAGAGGGTTTCGTTCGGGAAACCGAGGTTCTTCAGTCGGGTGTCGTAAGCGTCGACAGCCTGCTGAGCGCGGAGGGTAAGACCCTTTATGGGAGTGAACGCCTCATAGAGAGCGGCGTTGATAGTAAGACGATTGCGAAGCACGCTACGGCCGCTACGGATGTAGTCGGGAGTAGGCATACCGGAATAGTGTAGATATTCGGCACGGTCGCCCCACATTATATTACCATTGTCGTCGAATGTATAATAATAAGGAGAATCGTAAGGGAGAGCCTTGCGGGCAAACACCATCGGGTTGGTAGAATAGAGACCGTCGCCCGAGTAGGATGCACCTGACTCGTTGTTGGTTTCATACTTGGTATAACCGAGGTTGGTCTGCAAGCCTACGCGGAACCAGTCGGTAACCTTTGAGTCAACGCTTACGCGCATAGTTTCACGACGCATGCCCGACTGAGCGATGATACCTTCCTGATTCAGGTGGTTGAGCGATATATAATAAGATGTACGCTCGGTACCGCCGGTAACAGCTCCTTCAAGTGAATAGGTGGGAGCGCTGCCGTCGAATATCTCATCACGCCAGTTGGTGGAGATGCCATGCTTGTTTACGAGATCCTTGATGCCTTGAGAAACAGGCTGACCGATTTTGTCGCGATACTCGATGTACTGGTCAGAGTTCATCATGTCGACCTTGTCGGGAGTAAGCTGCGACCAACCATACTTTGCACGGATGGTAACGCGGGCCTGCTGTCCGTATTTACCTTTCTTTGAGGTGATAACGATAACACCGTTGGCAGCACGTGAACCGTAGATGGCTACCGATGCGGCATCCTTCAACACGGTGATGCTCTCGATGTCGTTAGGGTTAAGGGTCGTGAACACTGTCTGGGTAACGGGGGCACCGTCGAGGATAAACAACGGAGTGGTGCCTGCGTTAAGAGAGTTCAAACCACGAAGACGAATCTGGTTGTCAACCGAAGAGGGGTCACCCGATGATGAGAAAATCGAAAGACCGGCCACCTGACCCTGAAGGGCGTCTACGAAAGTAGGAGTGGTAAGGTTCTCGAAATTCTGCTCACCGATAACAGCCACTGAACCGACGATCGAACCGAGCTTCTTGCCCGAACCGTAACCGGTCACAACTACTTCGTCGAGGCGAGTGTCCGAGGTTTCAAGACGAATGGTCATGTTGTCCTGTACGGGCACGGTCACCGGCTTCATTCCTATATAGGAAACCGTCAGCTGACTTACTTTGTTGGATACTGTCAGGTGGAATTTTCCGTCAAGGTCGGTAGCCGTTCCGCTGCCGCCTCCCACCGGGACTACCGTCGCGCCCACGAGAGGCTCGCCGTCAGCCGCCGACACGACTGTTCCGCGTATGCTGCGGCTTTGCGCCGAAACCGATACGACGGTCAGGAGTGCAAAAAGTAAAAGAATGAACTTCTTCATACTACAATTTTTAATTAGACATATAAAGTTTTTAAATGTTGTATAGAACTGAGCTTAATGTTAAGCCTTATTTGCACTTACACGTAGTATCTCTTGCCGAGAGATACTAAAACACCTTACAAAGTTAGTACAAAAAGCTGTAATATAAACAATTTGTAGCATTTTTTTTCTTTGTTTTAACATTTTGGCACCGTTGAAAACGCACTCATTTGCACATTTCACCACCGATATGCTCCTAATAATCACATATTTATACGTATCTAAAATTATTCATGTTCAAAAATCCATTTTGTCATTTTAAATAAAATAAGCTAACAGGAAAATTTCACATTTTATGGCTCAAATAGCACTATTTTAACACAATTGATGTTGCAAAAGCGGGAAGTAACGCAGTGGGAATCGTTTGATTAGACGCGCACAGAATCACCGATTAGTATCTCTCGGCAAAAGATACTATCCAAATGTGCAAATAAGGCTTAACAACTAAGCTCAGTTCTATACAACATTTAAAAACTTTATATGTCTAATTAAAAATTGTAGTATGAAGAAGTTCATTCTTTTACTTTTTGCACTCCTGACCGTGACGGCCGTGTCGGCACAGACACGCACCGTGACGGGAACAGTCGTGTATGCCGGCGACGGCGAGCCGCTTCCCGGCGCGACCATCCTCCCCGTAGGTGGCGGCCTCGGAACTGCTACCGACATCGAAGGCGAATTTTCATTGAAAGTGTCGTCAAGCGTCACTAAACTCCTGGTATCCTACGTGGGAATGCTCACGCAGGAGGTGCCCATCACCGACGGGCACATGACCATCCGTCTTACCAACTCGGAGAACAAGCTTGACGAAGTCATGGTAGTAGCTTACGGCACAGCCAAGAAATCGGCCTACACCGGTGCGGCATCAGTGGTAAGCGCAGCCGACATCGAGGATCGCCTCGTGTCCAACATCACCAACGCCCTCAGCGGTACGGTGGCCGGTGTGCAGACACTCAACAGCAACGGCCAGCCCGGTACATCGTCGACCGTGCGCATACGCGGTGTGGGCTCAATCAACGCATCCATGGCTCCCCTCTACGTGCTTGACGGAATGCCCTACGACGGCGACATCGCAGGACTCAATCCCGCCGACATCGAGTCGATGACAGTGCTCAAGGACGCGGCCGCAGCCGCCCTCTACGGAGCGCGCGGTGCCAACGGTGTAATCCTCATCACCACAAAGCGAGGCAAGGAAGGCAACGCCAAGGTGACATTTGACGCCCGCTGGGGTTCCAACTCACGCCAAGTGTCAAACTACGATGTCATCACAAGCCCCGAGCAATTCATGGAGCTCACCTATGCAGCTCAGCGTAACGCAGCCATATACCACCTCGGCTACAGCGCTGCCGACGCACATGTCTACGCCAACCGCAAGCTTCTCGACACTTCCGAGAACGGCCCCATAGGTTATCTGCTCTACACAATCCCCGACGGACAGTCGCTCATCAACCCCGACGGAACATTCAACCCCAACGCCACACGAGGCTACAGCGACGGCACCTACTATTACACCCCCGACGACTGGAGCAAGGCCACATTCCGCAACGGACTCCGCCAGGAGTACAACGTGAGCGTGTCGGGAGGCAATGACCGATTCAACTATTACGTGTCGGCCGCCTACCTCAACGACGAGGGTATCATCGACAACTCGGCATTCGACCGTCTGTCGACACGTGCAAGCGTCGAGTATCAGGCCAAGAAGTGGCTGAAGATCGGCACCAACATCTCCTACTCGTTCAGCAAGTCAAAGTATCCCGACCTGCAGACCGAAAGCGGTTCATCGGGCAACGCCTTCCAGGTGGCCAACTACATTGCTCCCGTCTACCCCATCTTCGTGCGCAACGCCGACGGCTCGCTGATGATGAACACTACCTACAACCGCCCCGTATATGACTACGGCGACGGACAGAGCACCAACTTCACCCGCGCCTACATGTCGATGGCCAACCCCGCGTCGTCGCTTCTCTACGACACCGAGGAGTATCTCACCGACCTGTTCAACGGAAAGTGGTTTGTACAGCTTACCCCCATCGAAGGACTGTCGATTACCGGCAACGTGGGATTGACAATCGACAACACCCGCACCCACATCATATCCAATCCCCTCTACGGACAGTCGGCCTCCTACAAAGGCCAAGCTCTTCAGGTGGCCGAGCGCATCAAGGGACTCAACCTGCAGGCACTCGCCAACTACCGCAAGACATTCTTCGACAAGCACACCTTTGACTTCCTCCTCGGTTACGAAAGCTACGAGTGGAACAACGAGTACACCCAGGCCATCGGCAACAACCTCTACAACCCCGGCAGCTGGGCGGTAAACAACACCCTTAACGACGACCGACGCAAGGGCTACGGCTCCTACGGTGCCTACTCTACCCGCGGTTACTTCGGCCGCATCAACTACGACTTCGACAGCAAGTACTTCGCAAGCTTCAGCTACCGTCGCGACGGTTCGTCACGCTTCCATCCCAAGAACCGCTGGGGTAACTTCTACTCCGTGTCGGCAGCCTGGGACATTGCCCACGAATCATTCATGATGTCGACAAGCGAGTGGCTCGACCAGTTGAAGCTGCGCGCGTCATTCGGTCAGCAGGGTAACGACGGAATCGGCAACAACTACGCCTATCTCGACCAGTTCACCATTTCAGGTGCCACCGAGTGGAGCGACGGACTTCTGAGCTACAAGGGAAATCCCGACCTCACATGGGAAACATCCAACGCATTCAACGTAGGCGTCGACTTCAGCCTGTGGAAGGGAATGCTCAGCGGTAGCGCTGAATTCTTCAACCGCCAGACGAGCGACATGCTCTACAACAAACCCGTGGCTCCGTCACTCGGTTACTCATCGATACCGATGAACATCGGCTCGATGCGCAACAGCGGTTTTGAAATAGAGCTAAACTACCGTCCCGTAACCACACGCAACATCACATGGGACATCAACTACAATGCTACATTTGTCAACAACAAGATCCTGAAACTCGCTCCCGAACTTGAAGGAGAACTCATCTCGGGCTCAAGCATCTACCGCGAAGGCGAGTCGATGTATCAGCTCTACATGGTCAAGTATGCAGGCGTGGATCCCGCAACAGGACGCGCACTCTACTGGGGCAAGGACGCTGAAGGCAACGAGTTCCCCACCACCGACTGGTCGGTAGCCTACAACGGCGACACCGCTTCGGGAGCCCAGGCCAACCGCTGCGCCACCGGCAACCTTCTTCCCGTAGTCTACGGAGGTTTCGGAACTACGCTGAAAGTCTACGGCTTCGACCTCGCCATAGCATGCTCCTACCAGCTCGGAGGCAAGATATTCGATTCGGGCTATCAGGAAATGATGGGTACCGGCACATCGGGCGAATACGGACGGACATTCCACAAGGACATCCTCAACGCATGGACACCCGAGAATCCCTACACCGACGTTCCCCGTCTTGACGCCGAGGAAGCCTACCCCTTCTTCAACTACACGACAACCCGCGGTCTTATAACATCCAACTACCTTGCCATCAACAACATCACGTTGGGTTACACGCTGCCCTCTTCCGTCACCAAGCGCATAGGCATCGAAAGCATACGCGTATACGGAGCAGCCGACAACCTCGCTCTTTGGAGCGCACGCAAGGGTCTTGACCCGCGCCAGAGCTACACATCATCGACAACATCAACTTACACCGCAATGCGTTGCATATCGGGTGGCGTGAAAGTCGTGTTCTGATAATGATTAACAACCAATTGAATTTTATTGAACAATGAAACTGCTTAACAAGATATTTTCCATAGCCGTTGCGGGAATCGCCATGGTCGGATGCAACGACCTCGACACCGCCCCGATGGGAAGCACCATTACCTCCGACCAGCGCGAGGAGGTGCTTGGAGGAAACCCGGCAATGGCCGAGGCCGGAGTCAACACCATTGCAAGTAACTTCAAACAATTCGGAAAGGTCTACGCCGACGAGCACACCGACTTCGGATACCCCTCGATAATGCTTGCTCTCGATGTGAGAGGCGCCGACATGGTGAGCGCCTACACCGGCTACAACCGTTATTACGCACAGGTGGCCTACAGCGACATCACCGCAGGCTCATCGATTACCAACATTATATGGTACACGATGTACAATCAGATATATGCCTGCAACAGCCTCATCTCATCGCTCGACAAAGAGTCGACCGACAAGACCAACATGTTCTATCTTGGTCAGGCCTACGCCGTGAGAGCTTTCGACTACCACGTACTCGCACAGCTCTATCAGCACACCTATCTCGGCAACGAAACCAAGCCCTGTGTGCCCATAATCACCGAGCAGAACGAAGCCGAGGCTGCCGCCAACGGAATGCCCCGCGCATCGGTTGAGGATGTCTACACTCAGATTCTGGGCGACATCGACACCGCAATCGAACTCCTTGAAAACTCGGGCCGACTCGGCACCACCTCACGCAACGACAAGAAATTTGTCACCGCCTCCACCGCTCACGGACTACGTGCACGTGTCTACATGTGCATGGGCCGTTGGGACGAGGCCGCAGCCGACGCTCAATATGCCATCACCAACTCCAAGGCCACTCCCTACAGCTTTGACGAGCTTTCGGCTCCTGCTTTCAACTCGGGAAGCGAGCACTCATGGATGTGGTCGGTCAACATCGAGCCGTCCGACCGTTGCGTCACCACAGGTATATGCAACTTCCCGTCGATGATGGGTTCGCTCTGCTACGGATATGCATCAGTAGGCGGATGGCGCCGCGTCAACCAGAATCTTTACCGCACACTCTCGAAAACTGATGTGCGCAGCGGATGGTGGATCGACGAGAGCGGAAATGGCAGCTATGCCGGCATAGCGTCACTTCCCGTGTCAAGCTCTCTGTCCAAGCAATCATGGTACAAGGGACAGATGCAGTGTGACGAGTATCTCTACTACCT
>ERZ778517.887-NODE-887-length-27069-cov-4.302732_pt1 | contig 27069 bp, 19 predicted proteins | sample MGYA00510341_ERZ778517 | MGnify/ENA primary metagenome ERZ778517 (study PRJEB29527, sample SAMN07138964) | mouse gut metagenome | material: feces | host: mouse | place: China:Nanjing | collected 2016-01-25 ...
ACCATCTATTTTTGCAAGAATCAGCAAAACACGCTTATTTAAAAGCATATTTCTGACTATTCTCATGCAATCTACGGACGATATTCTCACATGCCCCCTCTCCCCGGCTTTCTAAAACATTATAAATATGCGCATATTCATTATAAATGTTGGTTGCAAAGATGCCCGGGTCATCCGTTCCCACCACTACCGGCAACTCAGGATGGTTAATCAACCAATCTATCAGATGTAATTCTTCGTATTTATTGTAGACGCCAATCCGCACATTGCTGCTCGGCAAGGTCTCAATGACAATTCTCTGTTTGACGATATCTCCCAACAAAATATCCTGCAATTTTTTAATATTTCCTGTACTCAAAATTTTTTCACATTCTTCGCGGTAGATATTTTTACAGTCATATTTTTTCCGGCATTCAGCATTGTGATACAAACGCACTAACTCTATGGCATCAGCAGACATCTGCCTCTTTTCTTTCTGGATTTCCAGCCATTCCGCTTCATAAGAATTATAGATGTTGGCTTCGTTTCGTGTTTCACATAAAAATAAATTCGGCTCCCATTTCCTTGCCTTCCACGCCGATATTAATTCTTCTATCCGATAACTTTTTCCATAAATTTCTTTTGCATATTTTTGAATCTCGCCCTTCAGCTTATTTTCATCGATGCCTGATTCAATTCCATTTCCTGCTTTTTGTTTTAAATAAAATACAAATATCAAATCATCCAGCCATTCCCCCTGACGGATGCATAAGTAATCTCCGATTCTGGAACACCACAACTCCGGTTTTATCCCTAAAGCCACAGCATGCCCCAATCTGTCATGTTTCTGTAAACCCAAAAAATCTATGGCTTCATATATGTGCCGCAATCCACTTAGAATATGATAAAAATCTTCTCCCACATGGTATGTAAAATGTTCAATCACTTTCTCTTTTCTCAGGAAACGATAAGCCGGAGCAAATACTTCCGGAGGGGCGTTAAATTCGCTTCCGGCAACATCAATCCCTACTATATTAACGCTATCACTCTTCCCTGCATTTTTAGTGCCAATCCCATTTTTCACTGCTTTGAGCGCCCAACTCTGGTCCCAAACTTTTTCCCGTAATGTTTCCCCCCTCCTCGACAAATCTGTATCTTTATGATAAAATTTTAAAAGATGAACTATTAAACGTAAAGATTGAGTCTGAGCCGCCTCACTCAAAGAATCCTTTTTGTATTTCTTCCATGCTTCATCGAGCATTTCAATGTAACGAATTGTATCAGAAGGGTTCTTTTTAAGTGAAAACCGGACTTCCAACGTTCGGAAATTAGACGGTTGGTTACCATTCAACTGGGAGAAAATGGCAGACAAATCCGATTTTACCTGTTTGCGTATACTGAAATGCGAGACTTGCCGAAATTGTAAAAATCCCTTTTGGCTGACTTGCTGTACTAAAAAACGGTTGATATAGGCATGAATAAGCAAATAGTGATAAAAGGATTTCACCAAAATCTCTTTGTCAGGGACACCTGCTCTATTCAAATAAATAAAAACCTTTATATAGAACAACATCTCTGACTCCATATCGGTGTACTTATCCTTCCCCACCCCTTTCATCGGGTGTTTTTCAAGGCCTGAAAAGATATCGTATTTTCCTCCCTGAAAATCATAATCAGGATTTTTCAACTCCGTCTCTATCCGCTCGGATAAATACTTTTTGACAATATAATCTCGCAATTCCCTCGCTTGTGTCAGGAACAAATAAATGTCATTCAGGCCATAATTTAATTTATTTTGCTCCATACAAGCCTGCCCGTTCCACCCTCCTGCCTCACAAGCCCTGCATAAGCCATACGGATTTTTTAGTGCCTCCAGCCAAATATTGTCACTCTCCATGACTGCATTCAGGTGGATATGCAAATCATCAAAACCTTCTTTTTTTCTTATCGAGTCTAAACATGGAATATTCGGAGCTACAAGTGCCGAACAATGCGCATTCAGGCGGATATATTCGTCTAAATCAACCTTATTTCTTTTAACGGCAAGAAGTTTATCAGCAATCAACGCAGCAGATAAAACAAGAGGCGGACAGAATGTCAGTAAATCCTGCCATTCGGTATAAGCATTTTTTTGTACATAAACGTTCTTATCTATTACTTCCAGATGTCCCTCGGCTAAAAGAAAAAAACCTTTAGAAATTAAAGTTTCCAAAGACTTGATTCCATTGTTTTTCAAATAATTTTCTACAGCTATATGGTAAAAATGGTCCGGTATTTGAGGGTTAACTATCCGTTCATTAAAAATCATGCGCCGTTTTATGATTTCCCACCCGACAACTTTTTTTCCTGCATAATAATCCCCAAGTGTCAAATCATCCATCAATATCTGCCTCAAAACAAGATAATTCCGCATAGCAATCAGTTTTAATTCATATAACCGTTGGTATTTATCCGTTTTATCAATTGCTCTATTCTTGAATTATATACCCGTTTATTGTTAAAATAAGTTCTGATGACACGTTTCACATTGCCATAATCCAATTCCTTTCTCTCTCTCTTTAAAACCATTGCAATCATCCTGGCATCAGCGTCCGTATTCCCAACTATCCGGTTTTGTTTCTCTATTACGGAGTAGGAATGCCCCTTCTCTTCTGTTTTATTCCCCAATATATGTACCCTCGCCAATTCATCAAATATCGACCAAGTTTCTTGGTATGCCCATTTCTCAAGTTCACCTTTGAGTTCACCTTCGGCATGAACAAATGCCATTAACAAGGGGCATCTGACAAAAAAATTAAATACCGGAACCTCCTCCTTTTGTCTACCTTGCAAAACAGAATTCCCTGCATCAGTTTCTGATGACAACATTTTCCCCAGTCTCTTTAAATTCTCAACAAATACATAGTCCTTATCGGTCGGGTTGGACAGAATAAATTCGGCCCCTCTGTTTCTTTCTAACATTTCTTCCAGCAATACCGCATTCAAGAAACATACCACATATTTATGGAACAAGTGGGCTACCGAAGTGTACTTACTATGATTTATATTCGACAGGGAATAGTTCATCCGAATCATTGTCCTCGCCACCAAATAGGGAGAAAAAACCGTTGAGGGAAACAAATCAACCCATTCGTTTAAACGGTTAACAAACTCTTCCAAGACTGAAGGAGTTTCTGTTTCTTCCAGGGTGCGTTCAATATCCGTTTCATCCGTATCAATTTCCCCCTCTTCCACCCGTAAGTTGCCGTTGGATTGCATCGGGAAATAGCGTAATTGGGACAAAATAGCCAACTGTGTACCATAATCTTCTTTCGGTGCAGACAATAAGTCACCGAGCGCAGCCAACAAATTATAAAAAGAAAAATACAACTGGCTGCGTCCGAATCTCCCCTGGACAGCCAATAAAGGTATAAAAGCTATATAGTCTTTCCAACTTTGCTTATTTTCCAAATTGAAAACTTCATCAAAACGAAGATTGTTTTCATTTCTCCGTTGTTTGTCGATGCAATGCAAGCTTTCAAGGGGAATCATCCCTTCATTAAAAGTATTGACACTCTTTCCGAAAGAAGCACAGTAAGCACATTGTATGGAGGATATTTTTCGTAATCCATAATCGTAATAACACTTGGAAAAATCAATAAATTCCTCGATATCCGGCTCGTCTGTTTGTCTTTTATCCGACCGGCTTAATTCCCATTTATCTACTTTGTCTACAACATTACAGATACGAATGATAAAATCAAACAGCATCTCCGGTTTATTTTTCATCCGTATCCCCAGCACAACTCCCAAGGCAACCAATCCCGCATTTATTACCGGGTCATTGGTTCTGGGATATAACTGACTACCCTCCTCTAAGATATGGTTCTGTGTCAAAAAACGCAGTGTATGGATGGTCGTTACTCCATAACCTCTCACTAAGTCCCAAACATCAACGTTTTTTGTTTTCAGTTCGCTATAAAAAACATCTGTTATATTTTGAATCAATTCCTCATCATCGGGGCTGTCTCCCTTATAGGCTTTCAGTAGCGACAATTGCGAACGAATGGGCAAGGTGGAAAAGAAATGCCAGTAAAGATGCTGGATTCCTTTTTCCTTTATCCCCCAATAACTGAATATATCCTGACAATAAAATTTTTTTAATTCTTCCTTACGCTCCCCGATTTGCACTTTCACCTCCATCTTCTTGGCTTCAACCTTCTCTCCGAGGGTCGAAAGTGTAATCCGGAATTCCGGCTTCAAAATCTTCAATGTATATTGGCTTTCCAACTGAGATACCAAATCCGTATAACGTTCGCTCTTGAATTCATCAATGTAAGCAACCGAATCGTATTCATTTTTCAGTAAGGATTTCCCGAAATTTTCCCACTGTTTTTTCCGGATTAACAAAGAATACAGATTCAAATCTCCGCTCAACAAGGTGATGACCTGATGGGTAGTTAAATATTTCCTCATCATTTCAAGCACCGGAGTCCCCCTTGAAAAATCGGTGTCCACATCATCAAAAGCGATAATAAAAAATTTTTTACCTAATATTTCCAGGCTCTTTTTAATATATTTATGAAAATTTTTCTCCAGGTGATTGGCCCCTTCCACCCTTCTCAAGCCCTCTTCCATAACAAATACGGGGTCATTCCAATCCGACAAATCGTTTCCGCTTTCCACCCCATTCAATACCGGCAAGCCCCTGGCCAGGCTCCGAAGCGCCTCTTTCCAATGCTCAAAAGCATCATTATTCTGAATCCCCGAACTATCGATTTTCTGTTCTACCCTTTCCCTGATATACGACACAATGCTTAAAAAAATATGTCCTTTTTCTTCTACCAAAGTCGGGTCTATGATTTCCAATACCTCACAATCCTTTTTTACGTCCTCATCTTTTAAAAGAGTTAAGAGAAAGGAAGTCTTACCACTTCCGCGTGTACCGGATATTGTGATGGTATTATGCAATCTTTCCTCTGTATCCGGAAGATTCTTCAAATCATCTATAATGCCTTTTACCCTTTCCAATTCAAGCACGTGAATCGAATTTTTGTCAAACGAACACGCACTATAATTTTTTTCAATATCAATAAAAATTTCCATAATATATCATATTTATAGCAATCACCATTCACACACAAGCACCTATTCACCTAATTAATTCACGTCTTTTTACAAAGTTAAAATTTAACCATATAATTTGAAATAATTGAAAACAAAATATTTTCCATACAAATAATAAACCAAATAAGGCTGTCGCATTGATTGCCTTGTTTGATAAGACTTACATCAACAATTAATATTAGGCTCTGGTTTTATGGACATTGACAGAGATCAGTATAATACCTATAAATAATTTGCACCCCTGCGTATTAATGTTCTAAATAAAATGCTTATATTTGCCTAAGTATATGTAAAAAGCAATTATTATTGCAAATAATATTAATTATTCCGATTATGGGCATTTCAATAAATAGGATTAAAGTAGTGCTTGCTGAAAATAAAAAAACAAATAAATGGTTGGCTGATGCACTAGGTAAAAATGCAGCAACTGTGTCTCGTTGGTGTACAAATGAAAGCCAACCTGCCGTTGAAACGTTTTACCAAATAGCAAAATTGCTCGACATAGATATAAGAGAGCTTTTTAATAAAACGAAATAGTATAATGGCTAGAGCAGATTTAATAGTAGACTTAGTGCGGTATGCGATCACGGGGAATAAGCCTATGATCAAAAAAGTTACTGAGGCAATTGTTTCTGAGGAAAGAAAGAAACAACATACGATTTTGGCTGATAAAATAGAGAATGAACTAAATAAGAATAGACCTATTGATAGTTCTAATACTGCAAACTTAAACACTAATGGCAAAGCAATAATAGACTATAGAACTGAAAACCTAATCACAGAAATATTTCCAACGAAAAGATTATCAGACTTAATTCTGCCAACAGAAGTACAAGTATCGTCCCATCACTTTATTCAAGAACAATTTAGAGTTGACTTGTTACGTTCCTATGGACTTGAACCAAGAAGCCGAATTCTTCTCATTGGCCCTCCGGGCAATGGGAAAACATCATTGGCTGAAGCATATGCCGAAGCTTTGATGATACCATTGTATGTTGTCAAATACGACAGCCTTGTTGGGGCTTATTTGGGTGAAACAGCTTCAAGACTACGAAAACTAATGGATTATGTTAGCACAAGAAAATGCGTGCTCTTTTTTGATGAATTCGAAACATTAGGTAAAGAACGTGGTGACACCCATGAAACCGGAGAAATTAAACGCGTTGTTAGTTCTTTATTGTTGCAGATTGACAATCTTCCGAGTCATGTAATAGTCATTGGTGCTACAAATCATCCCGAGTTATTAGACAGAGCCGTGTGGAGAAGATTCCAAATTAAAATATTTCTACCAATTCCAACAAGGGTGAATATCGTTTCATGGCTAGATCAATTTCAGCACAAACACAAAATTCGATTTGAATATGCATCTGAAACAATAGCAAAAAAACTATTAGGGATAAATTATGCTGAATTAGAAGAATTTGGATTGTCAATATTGAGACAGTATGTATTATCATTGCCAGATTCAAATATGAAAGATATTGTATCGAATGAACTGAAAAATAAAGTAAATAATATATCTGACTCGGACTCTCAAAAATAATATATTTTATGGCAAATAATTATCCCCTATTATTCTTTCCTGAACCTGTACCTCTTCCAAAAGTTCCCGGGAATCAGTTTCCACCTAAAATACCTCACTATCCTTCTCATGACAGGCAAAGAGAGAGATTGGCTCCATTGTTTGAGACATTGTGTAGATCATTCGAAGCGCAAAAAGCAACTATGCAAAGTACGCCAACAGGAGTTGATCCAGAACAAGTTTTGGTATTCGAAACGGTTGGTAGTGCTGAAAGCTTTCTTACAGCAATTAAGAATACTGATGGCTTGGAGTGGATGGGTGAGATTGAACTAGACGACATTCAACCTTCTGATGATTTTCATTATATAAATGGGGAAGAGGAAAAAGCACTTTCAGGACGTTTGTTTTTAACAATGACTAATCAAAGGGCTATGACTGAAATGTTATCTCTTTGGGAACAGTATTCTACTAATCCGAACATTCAATTTCAAAGAGGTTTAAATGGGTTTAAGTCGTTATTTAAGCAACTTAATACTATTCGTAGATGGAATGTACAAGATCGCTTAATTGAAACAAATGTCATTAAATATTGGAAACAAGACATAGAAGCAAATGAGCAAATCATTCGTTTTGAATTACAATTATGGTTTAGTTCATCTACAGAAAAAAGAAATGCCTCATTTAGTAGAGTATCTGAAATGATTGAATCATTAAATGGAAGATGCCTAGTCCACTCTGTTATTGAAGAAATATCTTATCATGGTATGTTAGTGGAATTACCATCAACTGCTATACAGGATATAATCAATACGCAAGATACTCAGTTGGTGAAATGCGATCAGGTAATGTTCTTTAGACCATCTGGACAAATAGCGATTGTCTCAGAGATTGAAGACGATAAGTTAATTAATGATGAATTGTTGAATGACGAACTACCAAGTGGTCAATCAGAAGCAGCTATTTTTGATGGACTTCCTGTCAATAACCATCAGAAACTGTCAAATAGAATCGTGGTTGATGATCCGGATGATTATAGTGATGGCTATATTGTTCAGCATAGAGTACATGGAACTGCAATGAGTTCTTTAATAATCCATGGTGATATCAATGACAATGAGAGGGCAATATCTACGCCATTATATATTAGACCTATTATGAAACCTGTAGCTGGGATGTCGAGTTCTATAGAGAAAGTCCCTAGCGATGTGTTATTTGTTGATTTACTCCACAGAGCTGTTAAAAGAATATTCGAGGGCGACACAGATAGTGATCCTATTAATTCTATTAAACTCATCAATCTGTCTATTGGAGATAGCTCTTTACTGTTTTTTCACTCTATGAGTCCAGCTGCAAAATTATTAGATTGGCTTAGTTGGAAATATCATGTGCTATTTATAATTAGTGCAGGTAATCACATTGCTCCCCTTGAAATGTCAATTCTATACAAGGATTTCAGGTCATTAAGTGATCAACAAAAAGAAGATATTATTTACAATACTATTGTCAACGATAGGAGGAATAGAAGAATATTATCACCGTCAGAGAGTATAAATAGTATTACAGTGGGTTCAATAAGTGTAGATAATTCTTCAGCAAATCCTTACGAAAGGAGAATAAATCCGACTTTACATGTGTTACCAAATGTTCACTCTTCTTTTGGTGGTGGCTATAGGAGATCCATAAAACCAGATTTTGTTTATTATGGTGGGAAACAATTTTTTGATGAACCTTTACAGGATTTGGCACCAACACAGTTAAGATATTCTTGTCATTTTGGATCACCAGGAAACCAAGTTGCTGCTCCATCTGATGATTTAAGTAAAACATGGTTTGTTAGGGGAACTAGTAATGCTGCTGCTTTAATTACTCGTAGAGGCATCCAGATAACAGACACCTTAAAGGAACTATTTCAAGAAGATTATTTTTCACCACAGTATCGTCCATATTTACCGTTAATAATTAAGACTCTTCTTACGCATGGATGTTCTTGGGGTGAATTAGAAGTAAATCTTAAAAGAATTTTAAATGGTAAATATAACAATAATGATATAGAAAAGATTATCACTGATTGGATTGGATATGGAATTCCAGACACCAATAAAGTTCAAGAATGTACCCAACAAAGAGTTACAATCCTTGGTTTTGGGGAGATAGGGCAAGACAAATCTCACTTATTTAAATTTCCTTTGCCTCCTTCACTTTCAGGCAGGCCAGAAAATAGAAAACTGACAATAACTTTGTCTTGGTTTACACCTATAGCATCTAATACGCAGAAATACAGAGTGGCAAATCTTTATTTTGAAACTGACAATAGCATTATTGGAGTAACTAGAGATGATGCACAATGGCAGAAGGTAAAAAAAGGCACTTTACAGCATGAAGTATTTGTAGGTCAGAATGCTGTCGCATTTGAAGATGACGAAAGCATTACGATACGAGTTATATGTAAAAAAGATGCTAAAGCTTTTAGTTATTTAATACCATACTCTATTGCGGTAACGCTAGAAGTTGCAGAAGAGATAGATATCCCTATTTACCAAGAAGTCAGAGATAAGTTATTAACTCCAATTATTGTTGAGCAAAGTTCTTTGTTTTAATTCGTTTTTTGCCTATAATTATATATCAGTATGGTTTATGTAGGCTGTCATGATGTGATTGTGATTGATTTTTCCTCTATAAACAGTGATTTCGCAGAAATCCCCTAAGAAGAGCTGTAAAATTAAAACAGACTGTATATCTTTGCAATCGGAATAAAACCATTTTAAATCAAATTCGTGTAGTGTTACACAGTGGATTCAGTGTTTTATCCTTAAATAGCTATTGATATACAGTCTGTTATTAAAGTGTTAAGGCTGTCCTTTCCGGACAGCCTTATCGTATTTTAATTTTTTTATCCCTTATTCATCCCTCCTCAGGAACTCCCTCGCCATTTTTCCCCAATCGGCCCGGACATCCTGGAGCATTTCCCGGTTTCTGGCCAATTCTTCATCTTCCAACCGCGCCCAGGCCATCAACAATAATTTCAATCCATTAGAGGCATTCACCAACCGTTCTTTGTCTGAAACACCTTCCTGCCCCTCTTCCAACACTTCAATCAGATTATCATACGCCGGATGGTTTACATTCAGTTTAATAATAATCTTTCCCCCCTTCAACTGAACCGAGAAAAACGATGAAGAATCCAAATCCGCTTTCACAAACTGATACTTCAACGCATTTTCACCGAAAAAATTATTAATAACCTCCTGTTGAACATCTTCCGGCAAATCTTCTAAAATTGCTTTCACCTCATTCTCCTGTTGCACCGGGGTCATTTCCTGCTCCTGTTGGTCACTTCTCCCTTCATATCCCTGTTCCCTACGGATATTCGTTGTATTGGTTGCCACCCCCTCAGCAGTAGTAGAAAGCTCATGCCGTTGCCGGCTTGGCATTGCTCCTTCTTTCTGACATTTGATGATAGACATCATGGCCTGTTTCTGTTTAAACAACCGATTCACCAAATCCACCAACCAGTATTTTAAATCTCCGGCAGCTTCCCACTCTTCTTTTAAATTAGTAAAACTGGGGGTCTCCAAATCATTAAAATAACGGGTGGCCTCAGAAAAATTCACAGCAGACTGCTTATTATTAGTCACCCCAAAAACTTCGTCCAAGGCCGGAGGAAAAGAAACCTCCATTCCCCACCATCTCTCCCGGGGTTCGTAATGCGACACTAAATTTACGTCCATAAATAGTTCGCGCTTAGCACGAATCACCGAAATACCCAGATTTTTGGCAGCATGCTTTCCAAATTTTGTCGCCCCCGCATTGGGTTGCTTTCTCACCTCCTCTTTCACAATGGAATATTTCACCTCTACCGGATAGGTCTCGTTCTCCCACTCAATATTCACCCTCATTTGATAAGAATCCACATCCGGATATTCACGAAACATTGCCCCTTTTTCATAAGGACAACTTGTATCTTTCATCAAGTACAACGGGTCATTTTTCTGTGCAAATTTATCCAATCCAATTTCCCGGCGATTCAAATTATAAACAAACATCCGGATTTTCACGGAAGAATCATCTATGAAATACCGATAGATTCTTCCGATTAAAAATTCAGAATTTTCAATCAGAGGCCGGGCAGATTTCCACGAGCAACGGTCTATTTTATTCCAGATAACCAATGTGCCCGAAGGGACATGAAGATTCAGCCCATTCAAGTATGAATAAATTTCCGGCAAAGCCCTATGTTCCGGTTCAGGTATTTCCGTCAACATTCCACCGGCAATTTCGTCCACATCCAAATACGAATACAGGGCATGTTCCACTCCATCCTGCCATGTATAAACCTCCACCTTCTTCGCTTGCGAAATGGATGCACTCGGCAGTCCCATTCCGAAACGCCCTATTCCGTCCTGGGTTTCTTTTGTCAAATGAGTACCGTTACCAAATTGCAGAGCTTTGACAAACGTCTCCTTATCCATTCCCGACCCATTATCAAATACGGCAATCGACTCTATTTGAGAGGAAACTCGCTGAGTTCCTCTTACATCCCGTTCAAAACAAATCAATTGAACATCTGTAGCACCTGCCTGAATCGAATTATCAATCAACTCAGCAATGGCATATGCCGCATTCTTATAGCCATTATCACGCATCGACTTTATGGCCAAGTGCGCAGGAATAATATCTGCCATATCAAAAATATTTAAGAATTACTATTTGATTCATACACATCGTCCCAATTAAAAAAAGTCGACGCCAGACTCTCAAAACCAGGCAGAGAGGTATCCACCACCGTTACAATCTCCGCTTCTTTATTCCCGCCCACTTTTTCTCCCCGGATAGCCCGCCCCACCATCTGACTATACAACACCAAAGAAGAGGTCGGACGGGTAATCACAGCACAGGAGGTTTTGGGCGCATCAAACCCTGTCGTCAAAATGCCGTAATTACACAATACCATCGATTCCTCGCTATCGGAAAGATATTCATTTATATAGGCTTTCCGGCTTACAGTATCTGTTTTTGTGGTAATAGACTTCGCATTTACATTTAAAGCCTGCAAAGCTGCCGCCAACAAGTCGGAATGTTCCACGGTAATAGCAAAAAGAATTATCCTTTTATGCCTTTTCACCAATTCCGACACTTTCTTGATAATTAATATATTCCGGACTTCATCTTCTGACAGTTTTCTGAAAACCTCCGTAGGGATATTCAATCCTGTGATAAGTTCGGTACGGGCATCTTCATAACGTAAAGGGACATTATTTATTTTTGCCAAATACCCTTCGGCCACCAAGTAGTCCAAAGGATTACTGTAACCGTCAACCTGCAAAACCACTTTCCTCTTTCCGAACATCCGGGCCAATTTCAAATCTTCGTCAGGAGCATTATAGGTCCTGCCGGGAGTTGCCGAAAGTCCTAAAAACTTAATCTCCCGTCCTATTCCCTGGTTTGTGTTAATAAACAAATCGATTAAATTCTTATAGGTCGGGGCTACAGCCATGTGCGCTTCGTCCATAATAATATAGGAACATTTGCGAGCCAACGATGTCACCTGCAAAGAATCTTTCCCTAACAATTGGTTCAATTTAGCCAATCCGCAAATGACAACACCATCCCTGACCGACTTCAAATCAGCTTTTGATTTCTCCCAATATTTAACAAGAGTAATCTCCCGGTTGCCTAAAGCATCCCATGCCCTTTCCATCTCATTGGCCGTCTGGTTGCAAAGCTCCTCTGTATTAGCCAGCCAAACCACAACAGTCGGCTCATTCAATATTAAGTGATAACAAATCGAATGACACGCACTACGCGTTTTACCCGACCCCGTCGGCATGTGCAAAAGAATCCGGTTGTAACGATTCAACTGGTCGATAACCTCCGCAATAGCTTTTCTCTGATGAGCATACAAAGGATATTGGCAATTCAATACCGTTTCAAAAGAAACCACTTCTTCTTTTCGTTCTTCATAAGTCAGACCGAAAAACTGATATAATTTTCGAAACTTGTCTTCCCTGAATTTCTTTAATATAGTTTTTACCTGCGCATACGGTTTTTCCTCTTTCTCCTTCGTCAAAAAAAATAACAAATCAGAAATCTCCGTAGGATATAACGTATCAATTATAATCTCCCGGAAATTCTGGTTCATTAACATCGCTTCGTAGGAATAGAGCTTATAAATGATTTGCTTATAGCGCGACATTTTCACTCCTTCTTGCTCCATTTTCATTAAAATAGAACAAGCAGGTTTACCAATTATTTCCTGGCATGTCTCTTCGTCAAAACGATTAATGATACTTTGAAGCTCAGGCATCTTTCGTAACTAATTAAACTATATAAAACAATTCGCACAAACATTCCCCTCGGCATCTTCCAACAAATCCACCAGATAGGGTGAGCGTTTGTTGGCTCTCTGCTCGTTCCGCCGGATGGCATCCAATTTGATTTGCCGGATGCGTTCGGGACGAATCAAATCCTCCAGGCGTTCGCCCTGAATCCAGGTATAGCCGTCTTTTTCATATTCGGCAGCCTTTTTAAAGAGGTCGGGATGCTGTTCGTACAGCCAAATCCATTCGATGCGCTGCTGGAAAAAACAAAAATAACAACCGGAACGGCTACGGGCATACTCGCCTGTCAGCCCGTCGACCGTAAAAGGTATTTTCTTATAATATTCGGGCACACCCACGCCGCTATTCTCTAACAAAGCGAAAATATCGTCCCGCACCAGATTGTCTTCATTATCCAGTAAGGGAAAATCCTCCAAAATGGCCACCGGTTTGTCCGTGCCTTTCAGGAATTCAAAGACCACCCGGTTAAAAACCCTCACACTCAACTGGTGCAAGGCTTTCATCTTTTTGGATACGGTGTAGCGCATAGTCTTGGGCGTTCGGACAATCTCCAATGCCTTTTCCACGATTTCCCGGGGAGCATGCAAGTCGTACAACCCGGCAATCTGCTCTATGTTCTCATTCTGGAAAAAAGAAGTCAGAATTTCAATACTCCAAATGTTCCGTCGGAAAGGGAAAATCGTCTGGATGTTCGGCTTCGTCGAAATATAGCCTTCCCGGTCCTCATCCCCACGGATGCCCACATAAGAGATGCAAGGCGAATCCTTCACATAATCTTCAAACGGTTCGAGTTTCAGTTTCTGCGTACACCAACGTGCCTGCACCGAGGGAAGATAATTCCCGACCGACTTCAAAAAATAATCGAAAGGTTCGAAATGCTCATTCTCTACAGCCCCCAGCCGCTTTATCTCTTTTCCCAAATACCCCTCTATCCGCTTTACCAGTTCTAATGTCTCCTTGAGTTCTTTTCCGGTGTCACAAAAATAATACTCAATATCCAGCGACGGATAACAGTCATGCAGATAGATGGCCAAAGCCGCGCTATCCTTGCCCCCCGAAATGCCCAGTAAATGTCTTACTTTCTCAGCCATTTTTTAACTCCTCCTGCAATAATTTCACCAGCAAAGCAATGCGGAGATTGCGGTCCTCCGCCGGCAACTTACTCTTAATCTCTTGCTCTATATTCAAATTTACGGCATTATTCCGTAATCTCAATGTCTTTTTCTGTGTTCCTTCGGCAAACGTCGAAATTTCGATATTCAAAACATCTTCTTTTGTGGCATCCACATCCTCCAGGCTCAACACATTCAATTCATCCAATTCGTGGAAAGCCTCTTTCAAAACCGTATATAACTTAACCTCGTCTTCATCGTGCAGTTCTTCCAAAGAAACACCCAATAGCGGCTGGCAAAAACCGTTCACCCAAGCATTCCTTTCATTCAAATCCAACATCAGGCGCATGTAAAAAGTCTTCTGTCTCGGCTGGAGCATGTGCACCTTCAAATGCTTGTAGCGTTCCTGGAATTTTATTTTATAAGCCGGGAATTTCAATGTTTCACCCAACACCTCTCCGAGCATAAAATTTTCAATCCGGTCTATCAAACTATCATAGCCCAACCGTATTTCGGCGATGGACTTTTCCAAATCTTCCAGATAAGTATCAATCCGTTCACTACAACTGCACAATTGAACGGAATCATATCCCAAAGCCTCCGGCATATCCTCGAAAAATGTTTTTTCCGGCTCCGTCGATTTAGCAATAGCCTCCCTTAACTTCTGGGCTTTCTTAGAAATCCGGTTCGTCGTACACGAATATTTATTCAACCGCCGGTAAAACGTCAGGAAAGGGCGGATGGCCTCAATAAAAGCAGCACTGTCCATCCGGTCCGAATCTTCCATGTTCAAAAACGCCCGGTAAGCATTAAACAATTCCTGCCGGGGACCGGAAACGTCGATTCCTTTTATCTCAAAATAGCCCGGGTATTTACTCAGCAATTCCAGGGTTTCGTGGTTGATGTCCGGGATATAACCATTTTCGTCAAACAAGGCAAACTGATTCCGGCTGATGTACACAAACAACGGCAGCCAAATATCGATAAACCCTTGTTTCAATCCCCAGGGCCGACGCTTCAACTCATTCACCAAAATGGATAAATTGAGCCGTTGTAATTTGGAACGCCCGACAAACGCTTCGCAATACTCCCACAACCCGTTCAATGCCACTGTCGGCCTGTCCAAATAATACCTTCCTTCCCGTTCATAGTGCATCCCCGTGCGGAGTAACAATGAGCGGTAAATACTTTTTTCCGGCGGAAATTTTTCAATGCCTAAATCTTTCTCCCCGGTATGACTCACCAGCATTTTTAAAAACACTTTCCGCGCCGAAGACATCTGCGAAGACAAACGGCTTTTGTTCACCGACTCGTTTTTAAAAACAGGCGTATGGGAATATACCTCCGTCGCTATCCGGGTCAGCAAGCGATTCAATGCCTTGTGGCCTTCCAAAACAACCCTATCCCCCCGATAATACCACAACAAATCCGGGTCTCCCCGAAACAGGCTGTCTTTCACGCAACTATTCAGTTCCTGCCGGTAGTGGAATATCTGTTCCTCAAACTCTTTTACCGCCACCTTGTCATCGAAATAGGTTTTCCGCGCCGTCTCGATTTTCAATAACAACGTCAACAGTTCGCGGATAGCCTTCGTGTTTTTATAGTAACAAAACAAAACAGCTTCTCTGCAAGCAGCAGAGACCTTTTGCAATTCCGCCTCCGTCAAGGTGTCGCTAAAAATCAGATTAATCACGCCATCACCCTCTATTTCCTGCACATCCTGCCAAGGCGCATCGGTCAGCTTAAACACAAAAAAACGGGCCGTGCCTCTCTCATAAAAATATTCTTTGGCCTGGAGGGGATATAAATCGAAATATTCGTTCAAATAGCCCACGACATCCACATTGGGAGGAACTTCCGCGTCCCGGATGGCCGCAGGTATATCCACATCCGTGCCTTTAAAGATGCGGTACTTCCGGGCATAACCGGCATAAAGAATGATTTTATTTTTCTCCAATGCCGTAATAATCCCTTCCGGTTGTTCTATATTCAAAGCATAACGGGCATACGATGTCACGAAATCGAAATCAATGGTTGCCGAACCCGATACAAACAGATTCAACAGCCCGACAGACTTGATAATCCGCACAGCCCCTTCCACGTTTTCAGTCAACACTCCCTCTGCACGCTCAACGGCATCCCGGATATCCTGCCACTGGTTGAAATGCGAATTATGGCGGGTAGTCAGATACGAATAATAATCGTGCAACAAATAATCATACACACTGGCTAAAGTGTAATAAGGCGTTTTCCTCGCATCGAAATCGCGTATACTTAAATAATCGTTCGATTCGATAAAAGAAAACAAGGACCGCTCATTCTGCCCATATTCCTGCAACGCCTTTGTCAGCACCATCGCCGACAGCAGGTCAAAGGGCAAAAGCGAACGGGCAAACTCCGTATTCACCAACTGCGTATGCTGGATACACTTGGATTGGACAATCACCCGGAACAATTCATCAAAATGCTCCACCTCCCGGTTCAGTTCCAACTGTTGCAGACGCTCAGAGACCAAATACAACAACTGTTCCACCGGTTCGTTAAACGTAATCTCCTTCAAGCGTCCCTTCACCTTGTCCCATTCATACTGCTGGTGCTTGGACAACTCCACCGCATAAGCATTAAAGTTCTGGTGCAAAGCCGTCACAAATAAAATATCTTTGGAAGGGTCGTTCACATACTCGGCCAGCAACTGGATGAAATACAATTCCTTCTCCGGATTATTCTGCGAAGCATACTCCAAAAACTTACCGAATTCATCCACCACCACCAATAACCCCCTATCCGCCTCTTTTAACCGGGCATATTGCTTGTCCAACGCCCGTAAAATCTCCCTGGAAGTGACATTTTCACTATTGATGCCCAATTTATCGGCAAAAGCCTCCATCAAAGAAGCATAATCGCCAACCAGAGGGAAAAACTCAAACCCGTCCAACTGCCCGAAAATCGAGAATTCATTGGGAAAAAAATCATGTTTCCGGTTCAAATGCTGCTCCAAGGCCCACAGGAAAGAGGATTTACCCGTACCGTAGGAACCTACAATATTGAACGAATGTACACCAACAGCATAATTCTGCACCATTTCCCGATACACCCACCGGCTGTTGTCAGTGGTGATATAATTCATTTCACGGTTTAAATCCCGGACAATATTCGTCGATTGCAAAAACAAATTACTCCCCATAGTATCTATTCAAAACTTCCCATTTATTTATCGGTTGCTTAAACTGTAAAACCTGTATGCCTGCCGTATCCGACAACACGACCTGTTTGCCGTAATGCCCCACAATCTCCTCCAGCTTGGCATACAACCCCTCTTTTGTCAGGGCAAAAACCATCCCCGGGGAATTTACACTGACCTCCAATTCCCGGAACGATATAGACGCCTGGTCCGGGAAACGCTCCAATATAGCAAACAACACCAACTCATAAGGCAACTCCTCCCGGTTCTTATTCTCCGCCCTATACATCTCCATCTGCCTGCCCTCCACCTGCTCCAGCTTATAAAGGGAAAACAGGTTTAACTCATAGAGCAGCCCCGAAAACTCCTCGTCCAACTCCAGCTTCTTAGCCATACGCAAATTGGGCGAAATGATATAATTCCGGAGAAACGTGCTGACATCTGACGTAATCGTATTCTCGTTATACAGCGAATCGCTCACCTCAAAACATTTCCTCTTCAAAAACGCATGCAAATGGTCGCGGTTGAAATCAATCCGTTCACGCTTAAACTCATTGAAAAACAAACTATAAACAGAAGCATATTCCGTTTTCACCAAAAAATAATGCAACAACCAAACCGTAGCAATATCCTCAATATACGGGTCGCGCCCCTGTTCGCCAAAAATATATGTTCCCATCTCAGTAGGCCGAAACAAATCATCCACAACCCCGAACGACTTCAGCCAATAGGCAATCGAACTCACCATATTCTTCCCCACCCCAAGTTCCACCACCGCACTCTCGTCACTAAATCGCCGCTCATTCCCTTGCAGGAAATCAAATCCTTTTTTCAGCCAAAACTGTTTACAGGTAAACGTTTCATGCCCCGAAAATCTATAATTATTCATCTACAATCAGAGTCTTTATTCCTATTAAAACTAAACTTACAAATGTAATATTTTTTACGGGATTAGCCCAGGACAAATCCAGACACCCAAAAATATTTATTCGCCCACAAAAAGATTCACCCCCATCCCGGTAACAAGACATATATTTTTTGTATATAAAATGCAAAATAATATTTTTATGACACTAAATCCCATCCCCTTTCGTCCGGGCAACAGCACATGCACGTCCTGCGCAGCCGCGTTGCACGAATGAAAACAGGGAATCACCATCCCCAACGGATTCATAAAAATAAATGATATTTCCATATCCCCCGGAAAGAGCCTTAAAATTTATATCACCGAATTCTTTTCCCGCATCAAAACATTTTCTTATTTTTGGTTAAAATTATCTGCGATAAATATGGACAAATATCAGGAAGCCATGGAAGCATTGCTCCGGTTCCGGGACGAGCGGGACTGGGCGCAGTTTCACGATTCGAAGAATCTGGCGTTGGCACTGCTGCTGGAAGCCTCAGAACTGAATGAGCTGTTTTTGTGGAAAAAAGAAAGCGAGGCCGAAAAAGTAAACCCCGAACGGTTGGAGGAGGAACTGGCGGACGTGCTGGCTTATGCTTTGCTGCTGGCTGAAAAGCATCACCTCGACATATTCGATATCGTGCTCCGGAAAATCCGGAAAAACGAAGAAAAATATCCGGTGGAAAAAGCCAGGGGAACCGCCAAAAAATACAACGAATTATGATTGTCTACCAATCCACGAAACAAGGGTTCCGGGAGGATGTATTCAGTAACCGGATAGACGAAAAAATCCTGCATGCCTACATCAGCCATTTGGGACGGAACACTTCCGGCAATGAAATCCTGTCGTGGAAAAATTCCATGTCCTATATGGACCGGATTCTGGAAGACCCGGAGATTCCGGCAGATTCCGGTATCTCTATCGAGTTCCAGATTCCCCTCACCTCCAAACGGATAGATTTCATAATCACCGGACTGAATGAAGGATTGCAGGAACAGGTTATCATCATCGAACTGAAACAATGGTCATCGGCAGAACTGACCGACAAGGACGCCCTGGTTAAAACACGTTTTCAGCACGGGAACTCCGAAACCGCCCATCCCTCTTACCAGGCGTGGTCGTATGCCGCAACGCTCAGGGATTACAACCAAACCATAAGGGACGAGCACATCAACCTGGTGCCCTGCGCCTACCTCCATAATTATCCGAAAGACCGGATTATCAGCAATCCCTGTTACGAACCGTATATCACCGAAGCCCCTCCCTTTTTCCAGGCGGACGCGGGCAAACTCCGGGACTTTATCAAAAAATTTGTAAAATACGGGGACACCCAAGACATCCTGTATAAAATAGAAAACGGACGCCTGCGCCCTTCCAAGCAACTGGCGGACAGCCTGGCCTCGATGCTCAAAGGCAACCGGGAATTTATCATGCTGGACGACCAAAAGGTGGTATACGAAACAGCCCTGTCGATGAGCCGGGAAGCAAGCGTTGACAAAAAACAAGTGCTGATTGTCAAAGGCGGGCCAGGCACCGGAAAAAGTATCGTGGCCATCAACCTGTTGGCAGAGACAACCCAAAACGGACTGGTATCCCGTTATGTCTCCAAAAATGCCGCACCCCGCGCGGTTTATGCCGCCAAACTTACGGGGACATTAAGGAAGAACCAAATTTACAACATGTTCGGCGGCTCCGGGACTTTTTATGACATTCCGGCCAACACGTTTGATGTGCTTATTGTCGACGAGGCTCACCGCCTGAACCACAAAAGCGGACTGTTTCAGAACAAAGGGGAAAACCAGGTCCGTGAAATCATTGATGCCGCCAAATTCACCGTTTTCTTTGTAGATGACCATCAGAAAATCCATATCAAAGACATCGGGGAATCACAATACATCGAAAAAATCGCCCTTAGCCGGCATGCTTGTGTAAAAAAACTTGAATTGTCCTCGCAATTCCGCTGTAACGGCTCGGACGGCTATCTGGCCTGGCTGGACAATACCCTGCAAATCACCGGTACGGCCAACGTGCATTTGTCGCAGGAGGACTTCGATTTCAGGATTTTTTCCGACCCCAACGAACTCCGGCAGGTTATTGAAGAAAAAAACAAAGTAAACAACAAATCCCGGATGGTGGCAGGCTATTGCTGGGACTGGAAAAGCAAGAAAGAGCCGGCAGCAACAGACGTGAACATCCCGGAATTCGGGTTCGCCATGAAATGGAACCTCGAAAAAGACGGAAGCACCTGGATTATCGGCGAGAACTCAATAAACGAAATCGGCTGTATCCACACCTGTCAGGGGCTGGAAGTCGATTACATCGGCGTCATTATCGGGAAAGACCTGAGGTACGAAAACGGCAAAGTCGTTACGGACGTCACCCAACGCTCACGGGCAGACAATTCTGTCAGAGGCATCCACGCCGGTAATGACCCGGTAAAGGCCGGGCAACTCGCCGAAGAAATCATAAAAAACACCTACCGCACCCTGCTCACCCGGGGCATGAAGGGATGCTATGTCTATTGCTGCGACAAACCCCTGGAAAACTATCTCAGACAACAGCTTCAGGTCCCCGCACCTGCACACCAAACGCCCTGTCAACCGACACCCCAGGTGCCCCGTATTGAAGCGGAAGTCAATGATGATGTCAAATACATCGACTACCTCCCCCTCTACACTCTGAAAGCAGCCTGCGGAAAATTCAGCGAATGGCAGGAAGCGGAGGAAGAAGGGTGGGTTAAAACAGAAGGCCTGGGCAAGCTCAATCCCGGTATGTTCATCGTCAGGGCAAACGGCCATTCGATGGAACCCCGGATCAAGGAGGGGGACCTGTGTGTATTCCGCAACGGCATCGTCGGTTCCCGCAACGGCAAAATCGTCCTCATCCAACACCGGGAGCATTACGATTTCGAATACGGCGGCTGCTACTCCATCAAAAAATACACCAGCGAGAAAAAGTACGACCCCGAAACGGGAGAATGGACCCATGAAAGCATTATCCTACATCCCCTCAACAAAGATTATCCCCCCATCCAAATACAAAACGAGGAAGGTTTCATCGTCATAGGAGAGTTTATCGGAACCATACAGTAAAAATCACAGCCGCTTTTCCTGACAACAGATATTTCACCCCCACCGGATGAAATACCGGACTACAACTTGCAAAACAGTCTCCGCCACTGCTTTACCCTACGGTTTCAATGCCCATCCCTCCCGCATACGCCTGAAACAGGGAATCACGGGTATCCACTCCTGCTTCAACGCCCCGTTCACACAGCAAATCAATACAACACCACCCGCTCCAAATCATCGGGGACGTAGATGTTGCCGGAAAATTCAGAGGCGGCTTCGGCGGTATAGGTGGTTTTGCGGGTTGCCAGGTTCCTATCCTCCGTATGATACAACACCAGATTCTTCACCCCCAGGCTCCCGGCAAGACGCCCGGCGTCGCGGGCGGTGCTGTGATGCTTTTCGTAGGGAGAAAAGATTTCGCGGTCGCGATACAAACAAAAAGCCTCACACAACAACCAGTCTGCCCCTTGGACATATTCCCGGCACACTTCATTGTAAGGCTCATCTCCCAGACACGCCAATGACTTCCCATCCGGCAAATCAGCCCGGAAACCGAATTGTTTCATCTTGGTGGAAGCTATATCAAAAAACCGCACCTCCATGCCAAGCACCTCCGCCCGGTCGCCCCCCTTCACCTCCTGAAACACAATGCGCTCCCCGATGTACTTCACAATCTTTCCGGGCAGCGTCAGGCGGCAAAAAACCGTCAAAGCCTCAATCACCCCCTCATGCCCATATACCACAAAATCACCCGTATACTTCCCCTTTGACATCAGCGTAGCAATCTTCCGCACCACCCAAATTGCCCCCAGGATATGATCCGTATGGGCATGGGTGACAAACATGCGGTGAACCGAAGTAAAGCCAATGCCCGCTTTCTCCAACTGGTTGAATATCCCGTTACCACCGCCGGCATCCACCAAGAAACACGCCTCTCCCTGCCGAAAGGCAAAACAAGTATTATAACAACGGGTAACCATCGCATTGCCCGTCCCTAAAAAAACAAGCTCCATATTCATTCCAATTTCTTTTCTTTACGTTCACTTATAATCTGCGGCATATATTCCAAAGCCCAGTCCACCAGTTTCTCCAAACAAGGAATCAAACTACCGCCCCGCACTGTCAGCCCATATTCCACCCGGGGCGGCACTTCCGGATAGACTTTACGGTACACAAGTCCGTCTCTTTCCAACGTACGGAGTGCCACTGTCAGCATGCGCTGGGAAATATCGCCGATACTTTTCTGTATATCACTGAAACGCATAGTCCCGTTCGCATGTAAAGTCATCAATATCAACATCGTCCACTTACTGCTTAAAGGACTCAGTACATCCCGCACCGGACAATTACCGGTATAATGAAAATTTTTCATTTTTTAACAATCACCTATTCCATTGACATCCAACATCAGTTACATTAATGTAACTTACTCACAATCAAATGCGTTCTTGGATTCCCTACAAATCACACCTACCTTTGCATCACAAAAGTAATAAAGTTACTAAAAATAACTATTATTCCATTTTATAAAATTCAGAATTATGAGTAAAAAAGTAGCCATTTTAGCAGTAAATCCGGTAAACGGAGCCGGACTATTCCAATACCTGGAAACATTTTTTGAAAACGGTATTCCGTATAAAGTATTTGCAGTAGCCAATACCACTGCCATCCGGACTAATTCCGGCATCCTGCTGCACACAGACGACACCGTAGCCCAACTCAAAGGCCATGCCGACGACTATGACGCATTGATATTCGCCTGTGGCGATGCCGTTCCCGTCTTTAAAGAGCATGCCGGAGAAATTTACAATCTGGACCTGCTCTCCGTAATCCAGGAATTCGCAGGGAAACACAAAATCATGGCGGGACACTGTGCTGCCGGGCTGATATTCGAAATCGCCGGGATAACAGAAGGGAAAAAACTGGCTATCCATCCATTGGCCAAACCCGCCATACAAAAAGGAATAGCCACCGATGAAGCAACGGTAACTGACGACAACTTCTACACGGCACAATGCGAACACTCCCTTTCCCTCCTTCTGCCCCAACTGGTCAAAATCCTGGAATAACACCGCTGCAAAACAATACCGGAGCCTGCCACCTACACACAACAAGCTCCGGTATTCCGCTCACGCTCACTATAGCTATCCAAGGATGATAAAACGACATACAAATCCCAAAACCATCCCCCATTCAACGCCTAACTTTTCAAAAAATTACGGTACCGCTTTTCCGCATTCTGAAGAGCATCTTCCGGAATCACGCCAGACGAATCAAAAACAGAAACAGACAAAGCCACTTCCGATTTACGGACTGTTTTCTTCCAATTTCCGACAATCCGCCCCTGCGAAAGCACTACAGGATAAAATATGCCCCAATTATTGAACGCTTTCGGACAATGCTCCGCAGCCATAACAGTCGTTCTCTCCTTATAACTGATCAAATACTCATCATAAGCCGGCAGGAGATGCACCACCGCATCATTTCCCGCCTGACGGCAAGAGACATGAACCAGAAACTCCCCCGTTTCCAAACGCTCCGTCACCAACTGCTCCGAAATCAATCCCACAGCCTCCCTTGCTTCCCTCACCGTCAACCCCGACCACCACACAAAATCATTTAACGTCGCCGGTGAATGACTGCGGAAATACGCCTCAGCCAACCTTGCCAACGCCTCCTCCTTCGCTAACTCTGACACCGGAGCCACCTGCTCATCCAACAGGGCATAAGTCGGTTTACCATCCTTATCCGCACCACTGCACACAATTCCCTCCACCTCCGCGCGGAGAATGTAACGCCTCACACGCTCATCAGCAACAGGAACTCCAGCCCGCTCCATTTCCGTTTCGATTTCCTCCCTGGTAAGACATCGCCCTCCCGACAAAATTTTCCCCAACAAATCATTACACACTGTATACTGTTTCTCCGAAACCTCCAAACCACCGCTTTTCACCCATGAATCAATCGCCTTTTTCACCCGCGGTCCGGTCAATTTCTGCATCCAACGCAAATCCTTTCCTGCCACAAAATGCCACGTCGGACGCATCACATGCGTACGTACAATCTCCCCACTCGCCAACGCTTCATTTATCCGGCTAAGCATAGCCCCTTTCAACCTCACACCGACCGCCCATTTTGCCATAGCATAATCCTGTGCCTGCACGGCTCCCATCCATCCCACCAAATCCGCCGGACTATCAAACTGCGGTTCCACCAACTGATGCCCTGCCAAACGAATACCTGTAACCATACTTTCTTTATTCCGATTCTCTGCGGCAAGTTGGCAAAATTGTCCGGAATAAGAAAATTTAACCTCCCCTAAAATATCCAATATTAACATAAAAATCCGAAAACCAAATACTTACATCTTGCAAACAGCCCTTTCACCCCTTATCTTTGCCACCGTGCTAAACCATGAATCATAAATCAAAATAACCGTTTCATTCCATGAAGCAGACATTTACATTTCATTCCAGCACCCTGCCTCACCACACAGGGAAAATACCGGCCAATGCTCCCGACCTGAGCATTGAAGCCTTTGAAAACGGACAATACGGGGAAGCTCTATGCGCCCTGCTGGATTCCATTGATAAAAACTTGAGAAACAGACACACGCCGGATTCAGAAAACAAATTCACCATACATCATGGTCCCATCACCATTCAAATAAAATGGGACCAGGAGAATATATACATCCACGCCCCGTTCCTGCTCCTTCCTGACAAAAACCCACTGGCCCTCCTGCGTCAGGTCACCCAACTGAATTTCAGTGATCTGGATTTAGCCCGGCTCTGTCTCCGGGACAACCAACTCCATTTCGAATACAACTGTCCCCTCGCCTTCAGCCATCCCCGGAAGATATACCAGACTTTGGAAGAAATCTGCCTGGTTGGCAAACACTATGACTACGAATTCCAAAAACAATTCCAGGCCCGGCGAATCCTATCTCCCTGCTTCACTCCCTACTCGACAGAAGAGATCAACTACATCTATGATGCCATTCAAGAAAGTTGCCGGGAATGCCTTGACCAACTCAGATACTTCGAACCCTCCCGCAAATTCTATGAAATGCATCATATCCTTGCTATCACCCTGATGAAAATCATATACATAGCACACCCCCAGGGCAAGCTGTACCACACACTAACCCAAGCCATCCGCGACCTGGACAAAGACCTCCCCATGTCCATGATCATTGCCGGTGCCCGACAAAGCATAAAAGAACTGCTGGACACCCCCATAGAAGAGATTGCAGAGAGCCTCTACCACATCGAAACCTTCATACCCGAAAAACAATACATCTACTCCTCCGACATCCGGGAAAAATATCAAACCTGTTACAAACAGGCATCTGCACAATATGAAGCCGGAGAATACAGAAAACTATGCCTACAGATCACGCACAAATTTTATGAAAGCTACTACAAATACTACCTGCCGGAAGAAACCGACCGCCTGCTGCAAACAGCTCTGCGGGAAGTTTCCGGACAACCTTGGGACCTGGCAGCCTCCGTTCTTTTCGAAGCGCTGGAAACACTCATGCAAAACTCAGGAAAAACGACACCCAAAGACCCTATCCTTGCAGCATAACCCCATAAACAACAGCCCAATGAAAACAACAACTTTTTCATCACCCCCTACCCTCGAAAGAAAACCGGTAATAAAAACCGACACGGCCCACCTACAAGCCGACCTCTTCCCTGCCATATTCAAAGTCACCCAGGCCAGGGGGTCGGGCAGTTGCTTCTACCTGAAAAAATACAACCTGTTTGTAACCAACCATCATGTTGTCGAAGGTTTCCGGCAAGTGGCCATAGAAGACCACTCCCGCCGCCGCTATCTGGCTCATGTCCTGCTAACCAACCCGAGCCAAGACATTGCATTGCTGAAAGCGGAAAACAACTTCCCCTCCCTGCCCGACATCCGGCTTACAACCCAAGAAGCCCGCACCGGAGAAAAAATCTATGTCGCCGGATTCCCGTTCGGTATCCCCTTTACCGTCACTGAAGGCACCGTCTCCGCCCCCTTACAATTTATCGACGGACAATACCGCATCCAGACAGACGCCGCCGTCAACCCCGGCAACAGCGGAGGAGCCATGTTCAATTCCAAGGGAGAAATCGTAGCCATCACCAGCAGCAAATTCACCAACGCCGACAACATGGGCTTCGGCATTCCCGTACGCTTCCTGCAACCACTGCTCGAACAAAGCCCTCATATCCAGCAACAAAAATTAAACCTGCAATGCAGTTGTTGCGATGCCATCATCCCGGAAGACGAAAAATATTGCCCTCAATGCGGCAACAAACTGCCATTCCATCTGTTTAGCGAACCGCCGCTGTCCGAGCTGGCATCCTACTGCGAAAAAGCCATAAAAGACATGGGTATACTTCCCGTATTAGCCCGTACCGGACATGAAAGCTGGACTTTCCACAAAAACAAATCAGAAATCCGCATCTTCGTTTTCCGGCAGCAATTCTTGATCTGCACATCCCCCATCAACCTGCTGCCCAAAAAGAACTTCGAACCCCTGCTCCGTCATCTGCTCCAACCGGCAGATACCTCCCGCTACCAACTGGGCTTGGAAGACAATCAAATTTTCCTTTCCTACCGGATTCCTCTCACAGACATCCAGGCAGACACCGACCTCATCATCCAAAAAAACATCACCGAGTTTGCCTTCCAGGCCGACCGGATGGCCCACTATCTGTCCGAAAAATTCGGGTGCGATTATCCCGAATACTCCCGGAAATAAGGCAAAGGGACACTCCCTTTGCCCCATTTTAATTAACATATCTGTATTCTTCCTAAAATAACATTAAAAGAAAAACCTTTCCTTTTCAGGCCTCGTTGAT
>ERZ778517.897-NODE-897-length-26767-cov-4.905848_pt1 | contig 26767 bp, 6 predicted proteins | sample MGYA00510341_ERZ778517 | MGnify/ENA primary metagenome ERZ778517 (study PRJEB29527, sample SAMN07138964) | mouse gut metagenome | material: feces | host: mouse | place: China:Nanjing | collected 2016-01-25 ...
ATAGGTTTTAGAAGAGGGTCTTTAAAATATCCGGGGGAGCAGCTTCCTTTCCTTAGACACACACACACAACATGATGCTGCCTTCCCCGGATTTTTATATCCTTTCGAGTTCTTTCTGAACCGGAAGCGTTATATAATAAGGACGTTGTGTCAGGTTAAATTATAAGAAAGTGACTTTTTTCTTGTTTTTTTAGAGTTTTTTAATCTATCTTTGCCTTACTTATAAAGATAAGTGTGTAGTGTCAGCTACATTAAAGTATAGAAACGTATTGATTTATTCCTAACTGAGAATCCGCCAGATTTTAAACAACAGGAATAAGTGCAAATGCGTTCACGTTTACGTGGACCGTTGTGTTTATTTGTTGTAGGGCCCTTGGCGGAGCCTTTAGTTGAATAAAACTGCGGGTCCACGTTTCTTTTTTCGGGAAATTTCCCTTTTCAGGACCCTTATTATTATATGAACGGAGAGATTCGGCTCTTTTTCTGATTTTGTTTCGGCAGGTCGGGAGGCGATGCCGTTGAAGGATATATATAAAATGAAATAGCGTGTAGAAGTATAGGCTACCAGAATAGAAACGTTTGATTTATTCCCGGCTAAAAATCCGCCAGATTAAAGAACAACAGGAGTAAATACAAATAGATTCATCGTTGTGCGTGGACTGTTGTATTTATTACTGAAATGCAATGGGTCCACGTTTCTTTTCTTAAAAGTATCAGCTTTTGTATGGGTCTGCCGTGTGTGAATACAGGAGAAATGTAGCTGTGTAATTAATAAATGATATGAATATGAATAGACGGTTATTGTGTTTTTTGTTGGCGGGATTGCTGTTTAGCGTGAAGCTTGTGGGAAATAATGTTCGGATTAGTGGTGAACCTGATGTGCAATTGAATGCGACGTCCGATTCATTGTCGTTGACGTTTATCCTTTCTTGGGATAATTCCTGGCGTGATAATTTCAATTGGGATGCTGTCTGGTTGTTTGTGAAGTACAAGAAAGAGGGGAGTACGGATGCGTGGAGCCATTTGTATTTAGGTGGTGAGCAAACCGGAACTTCTGTTTTAGAAATTGATCCGGGGAATACAGGCAATCAGGTTGTGGGGGCTTTCGTTTATCGGAAGAGTAAAGGTACAGGTAATATTGCTGGTGAACGGGTGACCTTGAAAGCGCCATTAAATGGTTTAAGTGCAATCGATATTACCGACCGTAAGGTATATTTTGCTGTTAGTGCAATAGAGATGGTATTGATTCCTTACGGAGCTTATTATTTAGGCGACGGTGTATCAAATCATACTTTTAAGTCTTACAATATTCCGATGATTCCACCGGAAGCGGATATTATCGGGACGAGTTCGGAGTTTAATTATTCGTGTGAGCCTAAAAATAGTGGAAAAGCTTATGCTTTTAATGCTGCAGATCGTATAAATTATCCTACTTGGAGTGATAGATATACTTGTCATATTGCGAAAGGAGATTATGGATCACTTGCACCATATAATAACTCTTGGATTGTTGATTTTGGACATTCAAAAACTATATTAAATTTTGGCGTTTCTGTTCCTAATTATTCGGATGCAAATGGTAATTATTTGCCAAGTAAAGATTGGTATCTGTTGGGTTCCGGAGATGGTTTTACTTGGGATACTCTTCAGCGTTGTGAACCTTCTTGGGTAACGAAAGATGTTAATTCTTATCCGGTACGTCGGGCGATTCGGGTTTCTTCTCCGGGTGCTTATCGTTATTACCGTTTATTTTTTCCAGAAATGAATGGAGGGGATGGGAATGGCTTTATGCTTAAGAATGTAGCAATGAGTGAGCAGGATTTATATCCCAATGGGGTGAATGAATACAAATATATTGATTCAGAGGATGCTATTACATTGGGAAATTCTGTGGTTGATGGATTGTATGCTGATGACGGTAGTACATGGTCTGGTGTATTGCCTGCGACTTATCCGAAGGGCTACAAAGGTTTTTACATCATGAAATACGAACTGAGCCAGGAGCAATATTGTAATTTCCTGAATATGCTCAGTTATACACAGCAAAAGAACCGAATCGGAAATAATTTGGACAATCTGAATAAAGGCGATTATGTTTTCGGTAATCCCAAACACCCTTCTTGCCGGAACGGTATCGCTGTTTTTTCGCGTAAGAATATGTCTCAACCGGCAGTTTTCGGTTGTAATTTAAATCCGGCGGAACCTTTTTTTGATAAGGATGACGGTCAGACGTTGGCTTGTAACTACATGACAGGAGCGGATATGTTATCTTATTTGGATTGGAGCGGTTTGCGTCCGATGAGTGAGTTGGAGTATGAAAAGGCTTGTCGTACACCAAGCCGAGTAATTCCGGGAGAATATGCTTGGAATACGACTTCCGCCGTTTCTTTGGGTGGTCAGGGAGGACTTTCTACAAGTACAATCGGTACGGAGAATGAGGTGCCTGTGAATAACAATGTGAATACCAATTCTGGTGCGCCTTCTTTTGGTCCGGTTCGGTGTGGTAGTTTTGGTACTTCTTCTACTACTCAGGAGCAGAGTGGCGGTAGTTTTTATGGAGTCATGGAGTTGAGTGGCAATTTAGGGGAGATGTATTACAGTGTAACCGGTGGTTCATATTTGAACACCAATCCGACGTCCGCAAGCAATAACGAATATCATGGCGATGGAACCATTGCAACTAATGGTGATTTTAATGTAGTGACTTATTGGAATCGTAGTAATGATGCAACTGCTTTCAGTGTTCGCGGGGGTAGTTTTGCTTCTCCGGATAGTTATTTGCGTGTATCCGACCGTCGGGTGTTGATGAGTTATAATAATGTGACACGGGATAGTACTGTAACGTTCCGTGGCGGGCGTAGCCTGAGGCATGTGATTGATGCGGGCAAAATTGGCTCTGATGCCACATGTCCGGGGTTGGTTTCCATTAACAGTATTCAAGAAGCTAAAACCTATGGAGATTCAAGTTATGTATGGTATGTGAAACGTCCGGAGAATACCTTTTTTGAATTGATAGAAGGAGAACATGGAGCAAATTTAGTTAATTATGATTTGGTCAGTGTTGGACGGGCTTCGACCGTTGCTTATACTTTTCGTCGTAAGGTGATGACTTTGACAGATGAAGCGGTTGCTGAATTTACATTGACTGTACCTAATATGCTTTGGGAAATTAGTCCTTCTACGGTAGAAATTAATTCTTGTGGTGATGCTGACGAGTTAATAGCAACTTCTATTATTTCGAATGGCACTTCCTATGAATGGAAGTATAATGGAAATAATTTATCAACAATAAATACGTATCAGCCTTCTTTATCCGATTTTGGAGGTCATAGTGGTAACAATGAGATTGTGTGTACAATGTCTCGTAATAATTGTAAAGTTGAAAGAACGGTGGTAGTGAAAGTTCCTCAAATAATAACTGTACGTTCTACAGAAGTTACGATGGCTAATTGCGGGAATGTTGTATTTGTGGATGGTCGTGATAGTAAAGTATATTGTACAGAAAAAATAGGGAATCAGTGTTGGATGGGACAAAGTTTGAATATTGGTGATTATCGGAAGGTATCCAATGCTACTCCATGGGATTTTAATACAGCAGGAATCCAAAAGTGGTGTAAGGATAATGATGCTGCAAATTGCGATATTTATGGAGGAATGTATGAATGGTGGGAAGTAGTTTGTGGTGGCTATTGTGAAAATTTATCGCTTGATCAAGCGGAAAACTTAACATTAGCGGATGAATCAGCACTAGGGGCATACGGTGCGAAATATACTCCTGATGGAACGAAAGTAAAAGGAATATGTCCGGATGGTTGGCATTTACCGACTTTTAATGAATGGAATATGGCCATAAATAATGGTGGATCTAAAAATCTTCTTGACGGAAAGTGTTGGAGTAGATATAATAATTCTTTTCATGTTCAAACGGTCTTTTGGTCGTCTCAACCCTATGATGCTTCTGGAGCACATGGAGCATGGATAGATTTATATGCAGGAATAACTACACTTAGACTTGGAAATTATTCATCTCATTTTTATAACTATACTAATTACCGATCTTACGGACATTATGTGAGGTGTATAAAAGATTAAAAAGGGTACATGTTTGTTAAGCAGGTATGTGATATGGTAAGTACTTGATGAATAATGTGTTTTTGCAGGAGTGAAAAAGAACTAGGTGCATAAAAGATGCAAATTTTTAAGAGTTGGCATCTTGATTCGTCTATACGGATGCAAATGTATAATAAAAAAATGAAAATAAAAATCGCAGGTAAGAGGTTTAGAATATGATAGTTATAAAAACAGAAAGGAGAGAAGGGGAAAGTTGATTTAAATAACATTATTTAAAGTATCACCTGCTTAACAAGCATGTGACAAAAAGCGGTTCAGAGCAGATGGAGATTAGGTTATCGTGTGTTTTGGGGATGAAAAAAGGCGGAAAAATGAGAAGCGATAACTTAAAATTCATTTGCGATGGACAGAAAATTAAAACAGGCCGGGGCTTTATTTTTTACCGGGTTCTTTAAAAAGGTATTGATGATGATGTTTGTATTGGATGTGTGTATCGGAAATATGACTGCTGTATACGGGAACAATGTCCGTATCAGCGGAGAACCTGATGTGCAATTGAATGCGACGTCCGATTCTTTATCATTGACGTTTACCCTCTCGTGGGATAATTCCTGGCGTGATAATTTCAACTGGGATGCTGTCTGGTTGTTTGTGAAGTACAAGAAAGAAGGAAGTACGGATGCGTGGAGCCATTTGTATTTAGGTGGTGAGCAAACCGGAACTTCTGTTTTAGAAATTGATCCGGGGAATACAGGCAATCAGGTTGTGGGAGCTTTTGTTTACCCAAAGAATAAGGGGGCGTTTAATATTGCAGGAGAACGTGTGACCTTGAAGGCGTCTTTGAATGGATTGAGTGCATCGGATATTAGTGATAAGAAGGTATATTTTGCTGTTAGTGCTATAGAGATGGTATTGATTCCTTACGGAGCTTATTATTTGGGTGACGGGGTTTCGAATCTTGGCTTTCATGAAGCGTTCATTGCAGAACGTAATCCGATACGTTTAAATGGTTATAAGAATCTGGAGGCTTCATCTATTCATACAAATCAGAGTGTTTCATTGCCTATTAATGCCATAGATAATAATATGGGTAGCCATTATCATTCTGCGGGTACAACGGATGAATGGTTTATGATTGACCTCGGTATGCAGAAAAAGATGCACTATTTTACGATTTGTACGCATTATGCAGGGACAGATTATCTTGTAGAAGGCAGTAATGATAAAAACAGTTGGACTATTCTATGGCAGGGAAGTGGTTCGGATTGGGGGCAGACATTAAGTAAGCATGAAATAACCACTCCGGGAGCTTATCAGTATTATCGGTTTCGTGAGAAAGGTGGGTACTTGGTTATTTATGATGTTGGATTATGGGAGGATGATGTGCCTGCTGTATGGGTAGATTCAGAATCTCTACTTTATTATGGTATTTCAAAAAATCTTACTGAGAAACTCCAGATTCCTGTGGCTTATCCGAAGGGATACAAAGGCTTTTATATCATGAAATATGAACTGAGTCAGGAGCAGTATTGTAATTTCCTGAATATGCTCAGTTATACACAGCAGAAAAATCGTATTGGGAATAATTTGGATAATTTGAATAAAGGTGATTATGTTTTCGGTAATCCGAAGCGTCCTTCTTGTCGAAATGGTATTGCTGTTTTCTCCCGGAAGAGTACCTCTCAACCTGCTGTTTTTGGTTGTAATTTAAATCCGGCAGAACCCTTCTTTAGTAAAGATGACGGTCAAACGTTGGCCTGTAATTATATGACAGGGGCGGATATGTTAGCTTATTTGGATTGGAGCGGTTTGCGTCCGCTGAGTGAGTTGGAATACGAAAAGGCATGCCGTACACCCAATCGTGTAATTCCTGGGGAATATGCGTGGAATACGGCTTCCATTGCTCCCCTTGGCGGACAATCAGGACTTTTAGGTTCAACGCTTGGAACAGAAAATGAATCTCCTGCCAATGTGAATACAAATGCCAATTCAGGAGTACCTTCTTTTGGTCCTGTCCGTTGCGGTAGTTTTGGAACCTCTTCTACAAATCAGGAACAGAGTGGCGGTAGTTTTTATGGTGTCATGGAATTGAGCGGGAATTTAGGGGAGATGTGTTACAGTGTGACAGGAGGTTCTTCCTTAAATACGACTTCTTCCAAAAATGAACATCATGGGGACGGGGTGTTAGCTGCTGATGGTAATTATAATGTACTGACTTCTTGGAATCGTAGTAATGATGCTACGGCCTTGAGTATTCGTGGGGGTAGTTTCGCTTCTCCGGATAGTTTGTTACGAGTTTCAGACCGTAGTGTAACGATGGCATATAATAATACGCTTCGGGATAGTAGTGTTACTTTCCGGGGTGTCCGTAGTTTGAATGGAAATGTAAATCCGGGGGAAATTGGTTGTGATGCGACTTGTCCGGGATTGATTACCATACATAGCGTACAAGATGCACAGGCAGATTGTGATTTAAGTTATGTGTGGTATGTAAAACGTCCGGGAGGTATGGAGTTTGAATTGATACCGAACGAAAAAAGTGCAGCATTAGAGGATTTTAATTGGGAGAATGTTGGAACGGCTTCAACTGTAACTTATACTTTTCGTCGGAAAGCGATTGCATTAGTTGGGGAAGCTTATGTAGAAAAAGAGGTTATTCTTCCTAATACGGGATTTTCGTTAAGTTCTGATGTACTAACTATAAGTAAATGTGTAGAAGTTGGAACAGAAAAAGTAATTGCATCTCCTTTTGTAGCGGGAGGAAATTTTTCTTGGTCTTATAATGACCAAGAATTAACGGAAGGAGTATCAGTGGAGGGGAAAAATAGTGTGTATAGAATATCCAGGGGAAGTTTTGGAGTGGCAGGGAATAATGGATTTGATGGAGTGATTCAAATTAAATATGCTATAGATGAGTGTTTTGATGTAGGGCAAATATCTGTAAGCATTGAACATAATGATATGGTGTGTCCTTCTTCTGTAATCGATATTCAAGGAAATGAATATGCAGTGGTAAGGGTTGGATGTCAGTGTTGGATGAAACAAAACTTGAGGCGGACAGATGTTCAATATTGTCCTGTGGGTAATCCGGTAGATATGGAAAAATACGGAGTACATTATTATTGGAACGTGGTGATGGATGGTTCAGGGGCTAGTGCTACTAATCCGAGTGGTGTACAGGGACTTTGTCCAACAGGATGGCATTTACCATCGGTCAGTGAATGGCAGGAAGTTATAGATGCCTATGGAGGGACAAGTATGGCAGGAGAATACATGAAAAGCAAAATGAATATGTCTCTAGCAGGATACGGATATGGGTGCAGTAATTCTCAGGTAGAAGTAGGTGGAGTTTATGGATCAACGGAGAATGACGGATATAATAATGGAGTAAGAATACAACTTAATAAAGATAATCAAAAAGTTGTTATAAGCAGGTATATGGGAATGGCAAGTTACCCTTATTCCTATCGTTGTTTGAAAGATTAGAAAGGTGATAGTTGTAGATAAGAGAAAGATTTTAATGTAGATATAATGTTAAGGAAAGTATGTGTTTTTGTGCTATGGATGATGGTGACGGTGGGGAGTTATGCGCAGACAAAGAGTCCGGGGACATACAGAAGTAGCACGCAGGACGGAGCGGCCTTGTCGCCGATTAACTTTACGGTAAGTAAGATTACCGGAGATACCCTCGTGTGTGTCGGGGATATAAAAAACTGGCAGATAAAAGTGACGGGGACCAGTGTGTATGCTTACAAATGGGTCAAAATGAATGCTCCTTCACTGTCGTTGTCAGATACTTCTGTTTTGAAAATAGACGGCATACAGCAAAGCCATGCTTCCAAATATTATTGTGAGGTCACGGACTTGATGTCCGGGGTGAAAAAATATTCCGATACGATAGACCTGAAAGTAGTGATAAAACCCACAGTTTCCATCGCTTCGACTGCTGACACGGTGGCTGCGGGGGAGCCTGTGAAACTGACGGCTTCCGGTGCTGAGAAATACCAATGGAGTACGGGAGCTTCCACGGACACTATGACGGTTCGTCCGCGTCAGACAATGATCTATACGGTTACCGGAACCAACGGAGGTGTTTGTACGGATACGAAGACCAAGAAGGTCAATGTTGTACAGATGGTTCTGGACGTGGGACCGGATATCTATATTACCCAGGGAACTTCTGTCCAATTGACTGCGCGCACAAACCTAAGCCGGATAACCTGGTATCGCTTGGTACCGGGGGGCAGTCGGGTAAATCTTGGAATGGGGTTATCCATCACCGAGGCTCCAGCTGTTACAACGGAATACGAAGCCGTGGGAGAGTTTAAGGGAGCTGAAATTTCAGACCGGGTGAAAGTGATTGTGCGTTCCTCAGATAGTTATCGGAGCGGGCGGCAGGATGGTTATGCGGAGTCGGCTATCTATTTTGAGCCTGGTACGATTACCGGCGAAACGGTCGTGTGTGAAGGCGGTACCACGACGTTTACTATCAAAACCAAAGGGACGAGTGTATACCGTTATCAGTGGAAAAAGAGAGGGACGCCCCCGGTGAGTCTCGGGACGGATACCACAGTCCTGACCTTGAATAATCTTACCGTGGCGGATACCGGATATTACTATTGTGAAGTGACGGATTTGCGCAACGATTCGATGAAAATGGCGGAGCCTGTTCACTTGAAAGTAGTGCCTTATCCCGAAGCCCACATCGGCTCTCCTGCAGAAGGCATTATTATATGTTACGGCGATTCTATTGTTCTGGATGCCCGCGATAGCGAAGTGGGGCGCCCGACAGGAGCAACATATAAATACTCCTGGACCGGAGTTTCCGGAAAGAGCGATACGTCAGTTGTCACTACAGTACCTTCTGCTACACAGAATTATGTAGTATCGGTTTCCAACGAACAGTGTACCACATACGATACCGTTCGTGTCGTTGTCTACCGGCCGCAGGTGGATTTGCCTTTCGATTACTATACGACAGAAGGGTCCATGACCAGTATTAATGCTACGACATCCGATACCGTGAACTTAGATTGGTATGTAGGGACGGATCTTATCCGTTCTCAAACCTCTATCCTGCCTTTTGTTTACGGACCTGTGGTGGATGAATTTACGGTATATGCCCGGATGAATAAAAACGGTTGTATGGCGGAAGACAGTTGTCGGGTATTGGTGAAATCCGGAGGAGGTTACAAAAGCGGCAAACAGGACGGGTATGCCCAGTCGTGCCTGCATCCCCGGATTATCGACCAGAGCAGCGGGGATATTGCGGGATGTGCCGAAGACAGCGTCATGTTGTTCGTGGATGCGGAGGGAAGCGGACTGAGTTATACCTGGAAAAAGATGGTGGATCACCAGTTTGAGGTATTTGTTCCCTCTGCCGGCAGCCATGTGTCGGGCTTGGGGACTGCCGTACTGAAATTCAATCCTCCGGTTGTCGAGGACGAGGGACTTTATATTTGTGAAGTATCCAACGAATGCGGGGAACAAGTTTCCGATACGTTTGGCGTCAGTGTAGGGGGAAGACCCGTATTGATTACGAAACTCAATCGGGATTGGGAACAGTGTCTGTACGGCAAGCCTGCGGAACTGGCGGTATATGTGGCTTCGCTGAACAACAAGGAACTGACCTATAAATGGTATAAAGACGGAGTGTTATTGACGGGAGAAGAGTACGATGGGGCAGGTATTACCGTGGGAATGGAGAGTGAGTCTGCGGAGGGATTATATAAAGTAGAGGTAACCAATGAGTGTGGCACGATTACCGACAGCACCTTCCTGCCTGTGGATGTGCCGGCCTATGTGCTTTCTAACGATACGGTAATCCATGTGTGTGAAAACGGAACGGCAGAATTCCGGGTGGAAATCGGTGGTGGAGGTACCTACACCTCTTCCCTGAAAAAAGTGGTTTTCAGTTCGTCCAGTCCTTTGGGGTATGAATTGCAGGACATCGGGCGTACCGGTCAGCACGTTCTGCTTCCCGATATGGATAAATTGCACGATGGTGAATACTATGCCTGGGTGGTGGAGAATCATTGCGGAGGCGATACGAGCCATCTGATCCGGGTAGTGATAGAAGAAAAACCGGAAATAGAAATGATTGGTTCCGATACAACGTTGTGTGCCGGAGAATCACTGACTTTACAGGTGAAACTGACCGCAGGGACGGGTACGATGAATTATGTGTGGTATCGGAACGGGGAAAAGACTATTTACACCGGACCGGTGTTGAAGAAAGTAATGCGGGTGGAAGATGCCGGATTGTATACCTGCCATGTGGATAATTCTTACTGTTTGCCTCCGGTTGTGAGTGACTCCCGGAACGTAACGGTACATGATAAAGCATCCATCTCTCTAAAGGGAATTTATGTGGAGAGCGATGTCATCAACTCCGAAGGAAAATACTGTGAAGGTACGGATTTAAAGCTGAAAGCGGATGTCCTCACTACACAGGCGGTGGACAGTATGCGCTGGTATCTGAATGGCGTGCCGGTGAAAGACGATGCGGTACGAATTAACGGCAGTACCACTGCAACATTGGCTATGGATAGTGTCACGCCGGCGGAGGCGGGTGTTTACACCTTGCATCTTTACAACGAATGCGGCGAAAACATACAGGGCAATTTCCGCCTGACGGTGCCCCAACCTGCCCGGTTTGTCCTGAATGAGGGAAACCTTGTGGACATGACTTTGTGCCAGGGGGTAAATCAGGCTATTTCTGTACAAACGACTGGGACAGCTCCAATCCGTTTTACGTGGACACATAGTGGGCGTATCATAGCAGACGGCTATTCCAATACGCTCCAGTTGAAAGACGTTACTGTGGATACTGCCGGGGTATATTGTTGTGAGATTCATAATGGCTGTAATCCGGCGCAGAGGAAATGTGCCGAAATCCGGGTGACCCATCCCGATACTTTCCGATTGGAAGGTTCAGGACGCTATTGTATGAATGCGGATTCCGGGGTGGTCATTACTTTGAATGGCTCGGACACGTCGACCCTCTACCGTTTGTACCGGAACGATGTCGTCGTAGCCATGATTCACGGAAAAGACGTGAGACCGGCGGGCAATCCGGTAGTATTTAAAAACAATTTGGCGGGTAGTTATTATGTCACAGGTGAAGACGATGAGGATCATTGCGAATTTCGTATGCCGGGAAACGTGACGATACAGGGGGATATTGCGCCGGTGGTTTATGATTTAAAACTGACGAAATCTTTTTGCAGGGGGAGCCGTGGGGCGGAACTGACGTTGTCAGGCAGTGAAGACAATGCGGACATCATTTACACTTTGTATAAAGTGACTCCGACAAGGGATGAGGTGGTGAGTGCCGGACGTCCCGGTACCGGAGATACGTTGGTGTGGAGCGGATTGCAGGAGGGCGATTATAAAGTTGTGGCAGAAAACAGAATCAGCGGCTGCCGGGAGACTATGAAGGGATTGGTAAATGTGTCAGGAAGGGAGTTGCCTGTTCTGCCCGTATTGAAACCGGCGGGTGACACGGTTTATTGTGCCGGTACGGCAAGTTATGTGAAATTGCAGGTGGAACAGCCGGAAGCCAATACGTCTTATGTGTTGCTCAATAACCACCAGCGCCCGGGCAGCATTACGACACAGCCGGAATGGAACAATCTGAAAGCCGGTTATTATTCGGTATATGCTGTGAATCAATGGGGATGTGAAAGCGGGGAAAGCAACACCGTGCAGGTGAAAGAGCAGACCGTTGCGCGTCCCGTCCTGACAGGAAATGACATCTATTGCGAGGGGGATACTTCTCTTCACCGCATTGAAATAAACGGGTTGAAAAATGATCTGGATTATGTGATTTATGAAGAAAGTCCGGTGGATACGTTCGGACGTTTTTCCGGAGTAAGCGGACGATTGACGATTGATGTACCTTCCGAGGAGAAAATATATTACGTGCAGGCAACAGACCGTACGCCGTTGCATTGTTCCGTTCTGTCGGATACGGTTGAAATCCGTAAAAGCAAGTTTACGATTAGTGTCGTATCGCCGATGACAATAGCTAACGGTGAGCAGGCAACATTGCATGTAAACATTACGGGGGCATCCTCTCCGGTTATTGAGTGGCAGCCTGCCGCTAAGATTTCCGGGGCGAATAACGAGGCAACGGTGCAAACTGTCCCCTTGCAGAGCGGTGAATCGTTTACCGTTACCGTAAAAGAGGGCGGGTGTGAACAACGGGCGTTGATAAATGTAATTGTGACGGGTACGCCCCTGAAAGTGGATATCCGTCTGGAAGACCAACTGACATCCGTAGATACGATCCGGCTTTGTACCACTGATTCCTTGAACCTTTTCGGGTGGTATGACGGCGGAACGGGAGATTATACGGCGAAATGGTATGAAAACGGTCAGGAGATAGCCGTGGGGCAATGGCTCAGGAATTACCGGAAGGATACGGACGGTTATTTGCATTATGCGGTCACCAGCGGAGGAATCACGGAAAAAGATTCTGTTTATATACAACTCTTGCCTGTTCCGGAGCGTCCCGGTTTAGCGGATACGGGTTTGCAATGTGTTGCAGGCAATGATTACATTCTTCGTTTGCCTTCAACTGAAAACGGAGTATATTATGTTTTGGAATATGACCGGACAGGGAGCGGAATCTATCAGGAACTTACGGCAACGCAGCAAGTGGGGACGGGGAATCCGTTGACATTTACCGTGGCCAATATTGCAGGGTTGACTGGTTATTATCGGTTGAAAGCTGTCAAAACCAATGCCTACGGGGAGTGTGCGGTGCATTCCTCTGTGCAGGAAGTGCGTGTCGGACCCAAAGCGTATACGGTTTCGGAGAGTGAAACCTATTGCTGGGGAGAAAAAGAACAGGATACCATTTACCTGTCGGGAAGCCAGTCCGGAGTCTCCTATTGGGTGGAACGGCGTCCGAATCTGCCTTTGCTTCCGGTATTGCAGGGCGTGGATACAGAACCGCAATTGTTTACCGGGAACTATGGAACCGGGACTTATGTCGTGAAAGCAAAACTGGGGGATTGTGAAACGGAGATGGAAGACAGCGTGGTGATAAACGTAAAAAACAGTCCTGCCGACAGACCGCTGTTTGGTACAGGTTCCTATTGTGTGGATGCCGGAGAGACGCCGGTAACCATTGGTGTCAAGAATGGAGAGGCGGGAGTTCGGTATACGTTATATCGGAACCGGAATGGTCTGATTTCTGCGGAAGCCACAGCCATGGGCCCGGGGAATATTGTTTTCGGGACGACCTATCGGAATATCGGAGAGTATTATGTAGTGGCGAAACGGGAGGACACGGGATGCGAGAAGATACTGACCGACCGCATATTTATCGGGAATACACCGGTACCTTTTAATATTGTCGGCGATGCCTGTTTCCCAATGGGAAGCACGGATCACCAGTCTACGGTAAAAGCCTGGAATGCCCAGGCGGGAGTGCAGTATAAGCTGTATGCCGTGAATGGCGGTTATGTCGGGACATTGGGCAATTTCTATCGCGATACGGTATATTATACGGGTGTTTTGCCGAAGGGCAAATATGTCGTAAAAGCCGAAGTCGGTAGCTGCAGGCTCCAGGCGCCTGACACAGTAACCATTTGTGAAATACTGGAACCTTTTACCATTGTCGGGGATACATTGTTCTGTGACGTCAGCGATGACTCCGGTGTGAGTATCGGTCTTGACAGTACCCAAGCCGGGGTGAAATACATCCTGCAGCGCAAGGAGGATTTAACGGGAAATTACGTCAATGTGGAGCCGGAAGTGTCGATGATAGGAACCGGCTATCCGCAGCGGTTTAACGGATTGCATAAAACGGGCACTTACCGGGTTTTGGCAGACAACGGGACGCAGTTGGTGATGAACGGGGAACTGGAGGTGAAAGCCAAACTTTCGCCCGATTACAGGACGCCGCTTTCTTTCACGGGCAATGTGTGTGCGGATAGTGTGGTGATAATAAAGTTCCCGACACAAAATAATGCGGAATATGAATTGTATTTTAATGTCGTTCCGGCTACCGGTTATGCCCTCTTGACAGGAGACGGCAGTGTCATGGGCTGGACGTTGAATACGGCTCAATACGGTACATATAAAATTAAGGCAACCCTGGGTGATTGTCAGGCGGTATTCCCGCTGGACATAAAGGCGGGACACTATCCCGATGAGGTAAAACTGGACGGAGATACACTGATCTGTGCCAATGTAACGGGTGAACTTTACCTGGACCACTATCAGGCGGATGTCGTGTATACACTCTATTCCACTTCAGGCGATACCCTGGGGACGGGGAAAGTGACGGCAGGCAGGTACACGTTTACGAATGTCCCGCCCGACAGTACGTATTATGTAGTGGCGGCAGACGGGCTTTGTGTGCACCGCTCCAATTATCATACTATTGACAGCATGCCGGCAACCCATTTGTTGCCCGGTTTCGGGTTGGATTACAGCGCCTGTACGGTGGCGGATAGCGGGTGGATTGCATTGAGCGGCATGAGTGCTTCGCAAGAGTATGTGATTCACAGTGCCTCCCTGGCTAATCCGATAGAGGTGAGTCGGATGAATGGGGATATAACCGTCAAGCCTTTGCCTTTGGGTGAGTATTGCCTGACAGTTCGGGACACAAATTCGGAATGTCCTACCCGGGACAGCTGCGTCGTGCTTCGTGAAGAGGCACCGGTGGACAGCATTATCGGTGATTTTACTTATTGCGGTACGGATGACAGTGTTTCTTTGCGTCTCTCCGGAGTGACTTCCGGAGCGGAGTATGTGTTGTGTACTTCTGATATGACAGCACTGGATACTCTTGCGGCAGGAAAGGACCGGTTTGACGGTCCGTATCGTGCCGGATTGTATGTGTTGCAAAAACAGCGGAAAGGGGTATTCCCGGGATGTATAGCCTACGATACGGTTCGGGTATATCACCGCGACGAGCCTGTCCGGAATTTGACGGTGGAAATCAAGGAAGGGGCTTCGTGTGCTTCGGATTCCCTGACGTTCAGTTTGCCGCTTTCGGAAAATGGCGTGAATTATGTTCTGCAACAGATAAAGGGCTTGACAATCTCCTCTTTGGATACTGTTTTGGGGACCGGAGGCAGCGTGGATTTCGGAAAACGGCAGTATGTTGCCGGAAGTTACCGTGTATATGCGGAATACCAGGGCGGCGGTTGTGGGTTGTATCTGGATACGACATTGCAGATTACGGACAAACCGGCTGACGTGACGATAACCGATTGTGTGGACTGTATGAGCGGAGGCGTATCTCTGGGCGGATGTGCCATCACTTTGAGCAATATGAAGAGAGAGGTGCGCTACATCTTGTATAAAGAAACGGGCGATGTGGCTGTTGATACGTTGTTCGGTCCGGGGAATAAAGGCTTTAACCCTCAAATAGCAGGAAAATATTATGTTGAAGCGGAAAATCTGCAAACCGGATGCCGGGCTATCATGACTTACCGCCCTGAAATAATAAGTCGTCCGGCTCCGACGCTTTATCCTGTCGTTACGGCTTGTTCCGAAAAAGCGGAAATAAAAGTGACCGGAAGTGACGGGGATAGCGTGAAATATACCCTGTATCGTTATAATGTCATTCAGCGGGGGGATACGCTTCGGGGTACCGGCAGTGCGTTGAGTTTCGGCGTGAAAGAGATACCGGGAATTTACAAAGTATGGGCGGAAAGCGGTAACGGATGCGGTGTGTGGTTGCCGGACAGTGTGACGATATACAACCAATTGGATACGTGTCATTTGCGCCAGGAAGGAAGCTATTGCTTCGGACAGGCAGGACGGGTGCAATTGAAATACGGTTGCAGTGTAACGGGATGGAACTATTACCTGACAAAAGGGCTGTTGCGCAGTGATACGTTAGCCGGTAACAACGGAAATCCGACTCTTGTTTGGGATACCGTGGGGGGGAGCGGAATAGCGAGCGGTACTTATTACCTGCACGCTCATAATCATTGCAAGGATACGATATTGACCAGTCTGGCGGTAACGACTGATAATGTTCCGCTTTCACAGACGCTTTTGGGGCAGGATCTGTTTTGCGGTAATGAAGGGTTTGATATTTGGCTGGCAAGTAGTGAAGCCGGTGTGGAATATCGTTTGGTGATTGAGCTGCGCGGCCAGGAAACCCAGGTGGGGCAAGCGGTTGGTGTGACAACGGGACAGCAGTTGCAGATTGTGCCTGCTGCCGGAGGGCGCTATGCTGTGGCAGGACGTTACAAGGTATATGGGAAGTTTAAAGGAAGCGATTGTGAAGTATTGGTCGCAGAGAAATATTTTGCTGCCGGAACCGTTCCGGAAACCAAACAGCTTGTGGGACAGGATGTCTGTATGACGAATGGTGTGGCAGACAGTCTTGTGTTGAGTGTCTCCAGCCGGCAGGCAGGAATAAATTATTACCTCTATTCATTGCCCGGACAGGCCTTGGTGGACAGTTTGACTTCCTCCTATCGTCCGGCACCGGAACTCCAGTTCAGTGCACAGACACAAGTAGGCTGCTATGGCGCTTATGCCGTTAATCCGGCGGACGGTTGCCGGAAACAGCTGGAAGGAAGCTATTGTCTGGGTTATCCGCCGGTGATTTATCCTGTGGAAAATCCGGGAGATACGGTTCGTCTGTGCCAGGGGGAAAGCTATCGTCTCCATTTGGCGAATAGCGAAGCAGGAGTGAAATACTATCTGTTGCAGAACGGGACAGAGATAGGAGGACCTTATTACGGACCGGGACGTTTGGAAACGGACAGCGTATTCCAGAGCGGTATTTACCGCATTAAAGCGGAAAACGGTTGTACGGAAATGATGTCCGACAGTGTGATTGTGAAAGTGAGTCCGGTACCTCCGCTCCGTTTGGCAGAAGTGCGCTATTGTGAGGGCGGTGAAGGCAAACAGATTACGCTGAATGCTCCGACACTCACAGATGCTGAATATACGCTGATACTTCCCAATGGAGCAGTAGCGGAAACGCTTCCCGGAACGGGATCTAATTTGGTCTTTACGGATTTGCAGACGGACTCTGGCTATTATCATGTCGTGGCAAGGAATATTCATACGGGATGTATGAGCCGGGATAGCGTGCAGATGATTATTGACAGTTTGCCCTTGCCTTTTGTTCTTTCCGGAGTTCCCAATAATTATATCTGTTGGGAAGGGACGAGTTCTTTGGAATTGTCCGGTAGCCAGGAGAGGGTGCGGTATGTCTTGTATCGCAACGATACCGTTGTCAGTGAAAAATTCGGTACGGGCAAATCCCTGACGTTTGATAAAATCCGCAAACCGGGAATCTATCGGGTGGAAGGATATTTCACGGACAAGTATGCTTGTATGAGTCCGATGGCGAATTTAGTGACGATGATACAGGCGGACAGCATCCGGCGCTTTAATCTGACGGGCAATAAGATTTCCTATTGCTATACGGACGATGCGAAAGGACGTCTGACCTTGGATGGAAGTAAAACCGGTATAGACTATGAGCTGTATAAAGACGGGCAACCGACGGGACAGATATTGCCCGGAACAGGTGGAGGGCTGGAGTGGAACGGTCTGGAGGGTAAACCGTGTGACGAGTGCCGGAACGATAATGACGGCTACGAATACTATGTCGTGGGTCGTGACCCGGTAAGCGGCTGCGAACGCCCGATGAAGGGAACGTATAAAATCATAGAAGAAGCCGACGTGCATATCACCTATTTCCATCCGAACAAAGACATTTATATCTGTCAGGATTCGAGTGTCGATTTTACGGTGATAGCTGACGGTTGTCGCCTCAATTATCGGTGGTATCAAAAGGACGGTGCAGGAGTTACCCGTTTGTTGAAAGACAGCGACGAACCTTATTACCAGATTATCTCGGCTTCTCCGGGAAATTACGGGAAATACTGGTGTGAGGTTAGCAACAGCTGTGCGACAGTGGAGGAAACGGGAGCCATGGAAGTGAAAGTGCGCCGGAAAATGGAGTTGAAACCGAATCGCGATATTTCAGTTTGCGATGGTACCATACAGACCGTCCGGATGGAAGCGGTATACTATGCGACGGCTTACGAATGGTACAAGCTGGGGGATACAACCCTTTTGGGAACGGAACAGGTGTTGGAACTGCCTGACGCGACTGCGGAAATGGCGGGGAAATATGTATGTGTGGCTTCGAATGAATGTTATACCTTAACTGATACCTGCGAACTGAAAATCGGACTTCCGCCGTCACTGACCATTGTGAAGGCGAAGACGGACACCTTGTGTAAAGGTTCTTTCTACGAAATGGAAGTCAGCAGCACGGATACGGTGAAATGGTACCGGAACGGTGTCTATACGGGGTATGACGGATTGAAGTATACCATCCCCGCTGTCGATTTAGTGGATGAGGGACACTATTCCGTGCAGGTTGTTTCGGGCTGTTTTGCCATTTGGGAAGACATCAGCGATTTGTATGTGGACGATACCGTCCGGGTGGAAGGGCTGACGCCCGATTCGCTCGTCCTTTGTGAGGGACGGATGGCGAATTTGTATATCATAACCAATCCGAGCGACCGGGTAAGCTATCGTTGGGAATATGTGGACGGAGGAGTACGGACTATCGGAACGGATGCTAATATAGAATACGGTCCGCTGTCTGCATCCAATACGGCTTATACTTTCCGTGTTTGGTACACCAACAAGTGTCCGCAATGGGATTTGCAGGATCCGACCAAACCGGCAAATTACAGGCAGGTACGCATCAGAGTGAATGAACGGGCGGAAGTGGAAGACCCGGTGCGGGAGATTGTTGTCTGTGCGGAGAGCGACAGGGATACGGTGATTCGTATTAAACATGATAACCGTCCCGGAATGTTATACAGCTGGCATTTCTACGATTATCAGAACGATACACTGCCCGTAGCATCGAATGCCGATACGGTGTGTATCCCTCTGCTGACGAAGAATAGCGGTTACTATTTCTGCCGGGTGAATAACGGTTGTGAAATCATTGCTACCAATGCCTGCTGGTTGCGGGTAGATACGGTGCCTGTGCTTCAGAACAATTTGCCTTTGGTTGATACGGTTTGTGAGGGTGCTAAATACGAATTATCGCTTTCTTCGACGGGAGGTTCGTTGAATTACGATTGGATGATTCGTTATAAGACGGGTCTGACGGAGTCTTTGGGACATAATTTTATGCCGGACTACAGCAGTACGGGCCAAGTAGTCATCAATCCCATGACGCCGGTGTATGACAGTGCGCATATTTGGTGTCATGTCTATAACCATTGTGATTCATCAGGTGTTTACAGTGATACGCTGTTGCTTCGGGTACATACTTATAGCGAAATCAGCATTTCGGCTGATACACTTCGATTGTGTGGCAATACGCCCGGTCGTTTTGTAGTCAAACTGGATAAGGGGGACTTACCCTGGAGTTATAGCTATCGCCTGGAGTCCGGTGCTGAAATTTTCCGGGAAAATCTGACACAGAGGGAAGATACCTTGTTATTGTCCGCTTCGGGTACGTATCACATTGTTTCTGTGGTGGATGGTCCGGGCTGTTTGCGTACACACGACCTTCCTTCGTTCCATCTTCTTTTATCTCCGCGTCCGGTGTTGGGATTTGGTCATAGTCAGCGGGTTTGCTTTGGGGATACCGTGTCTGTAGATATCCATGTAGAGGATGGTACGGGACCATGGCTGGTTAAGATTGTGGACAGATTGACAGGTGGCGATTTGGCTTCGGAAATTTGCGGACCAGACGGCTTGTTGATGTATGGCAGGGATACTGTGGTTCATTTCATGGCGGATAAATCTGCTGTTTATCAAGGAAATTATCTGAAAGATATGAACAGCAGCTGTACAGGGCTGCTTCCGGATACAGTGGTAACGGTCAGAGTGGATACTCCGGCTCATATCAGTTTTGTAAGCGGGCCCTGGATTGTAGGGGCGTGTTTAGAGCATGTCAATTTGCGTCAGGAGGTTTTGAAGCCTTTTATTGATAATCAGGCAAATCCTCTTCCCGATGGTTTGGGACATTTTTATGTGAATGATGACGATCGGGGACTGGATGGAAACCTTCAGAAAGGAGATTTGCATAGTGATACTTGTTACCGGGTATATTGTGCATACACGGATACATTGGGTTGTCAGGTCCGTTCGGACGAAGTCCGTGTTTGTGTGGACAGCCTTCCTTCCGGAGAGATTGTTTCTTCTTCCGTATCGTGCGGTTCTGTGGCTTTTGATTTAAAACTGCAACTTCGTCCGGCGGGTCGGATAGATTCCCTTGTTCTTTTGCAGAAACGCTATAAGAAAGGCGGGACAGTGGATGTGGCACAGTTGTCTTTCAGCAAAAGTCAAGGTCAGATACCAGCCAATGGCTTGTTCCAGTTGCGTGTGGATTGGGGCGATGTGGGAGGAGCGGATTCGTGTTTGGTTTATGAGGTGCAAGGTATCTGGGATATTCATGGTTGCTGGGTGGTTCCTGATGTTTCGCAAGCTTGGTATCGGGACACAATCTGGCGTCATGTAGACCCGAAAGTGGATGTTCTTGTCCGTCATACGGAGAGTGACACCTTCACGATAAATAGTCATGAGGAGAATTTATCCGTTGGTGACAGCTTACAGGTGAAAGTAGTACTGACAGAAGGTCAGCCTTTGTGGTCTTTGCCTGCTTTGGGAATAAACAGTATTGTGGGCATGGATACGGTATTTTGGTTGAAGGATACGGGCACATATTGGTTTATTCCGCGTGACGTGGCTTGTGACCGTCAGGGAGATGCGCCTTGGTATGACCTGACACTGACGTGTCTGGATACGGGTTATTTTAGAGGAAAGGTCTTTCTTGAAGGTGTTTTTGACGAGAATAACATGTCTATGGCCTGGGGCAATGATTGCAACTGGGGTCGTTTGCGTGACAGTCTGCGTCTTCCGTCTTCCCTGCCTTTGCTTCCAGCGGGGTTGAATGTCATAGACTGGATAGAGGTGGAATTGCGTATATCGTATGGTGATCCTATAGATTCCATAGCCAGGATGACAAAACCTTCATATTTTGTTACCCGTGACAGTTGCCTTGTTCTTTCTGACGGTCATTTGGCGGACCGTTGGACGGGTGATACGGTCGTGGGAATTCGCAATGCTCATGGTGGAGGAGCTAATCAGCGTTATGTTGCTCTTCGTCACCGTAATCATTTGGGAGTAATGACGAACCGTCTTTACCGTTTTGTGAATAATGCACACAAGGCGAATTCCGCTTATATTGATTTTACGGACACGGTGAACATTTATCGTAAGAATGTTTCCGGCGGAGTGTTGAACAATATGAATTATCACATGACGAAAAAGGGCAGCCAAGGGAGGGAAGTTTGGTTACTTGCCGTGGGGTCTCTGGATTCGAATTATTTGGTATCCTTGTCTGACCCGAACTGTGTGACGCTTCGGGATATATTCCCGTCGGAGTTGCAGGGGTACCGTTACGACTTGCTTCATGACATCAACCTGGACGGTTGCGTAGATTGGCCGGGGTGGAACGGTACGGCACAGACAGACTGGCTGTTTGTAGAACGGAACCGGCGGAAATATTCGGAAATCAGGTGGCGGTAAAATTATAATGATAGAAAATATGTTTTGATATACAGTTCAATTAGGTTTTCCGGATGGGCAGCAATTCCTTTCCTTTTGACACACACACAACGACACGGTTGCCTGTCCGGAACCTATTTATAAAAAAGCGGAGATGAAATTTAAAAGGGTTCTCCGGCAGGGCAGTATCCTTTCCTTTTTGACACACACAACACACACTGCTGCCTGTCGGAAACCCTTTTTATTTATTCCGGATGAAAATATAATTATAGCAAGAATAAGTATAATTTTTCATGTTAGGAAATAATTATAGTAAAAATTCCGTAGAACCTTGCTGTCAGGTAGCTCTCTCCTCTATGTCTCTTATACTGCTCCTATAATTATTCGGTCCGCCGCATACAGGTGTAATATAGGAGATATACAGGAGATATGGAGGAGAGTGGGACTTGGTATAGTGTTTCCTGCGGCATTCTTGCTCCGTTTCCTTCAAGCCGACCGCAAACCTTTTCGGAAAATGACGTTTTTTTTCCGTAATTCGTCATGAAAAGGGAACTTTTTTATAAAAAATGACGTTTTTTTGACCTTCTGATACTTGATAATCTGCTGGTTATGGAAGGAGAAAAAATAAAGCGGCTAAACTTGTTTAGAATATAGTATTAGCTACCTTTATCATGTTTTAAAATCCAAAAATAATCACATAATTTATATCATGAGTCAAGAAACAGAAGTGATCGAAAAACAGGATGTCGTCATCCGTTTTTCAGGCGATTCCGGTGACGGAATGCAGTTGACGGGACAACAGTTCTCGGATACGGCTGCTTTGTTTGGAAACGATGTATCTACTTTTCCGGATTATCCGGCAGAAATCCGGGCACCGCAAGGAACTGTCGGCGGGGTGTCCGGCTTCCAGGTGCATATTGGTGAAGAACATGTGACCACACCGGGCGACTATGCGGATGTGCTGGTTGCCATGAATCCGGCAGCCTTGAAAGCCAATCTGCGGTGGGCCAAGAAGGCAGGGACCATTATTGTCGATACGGATGCTTTTACGGATAAACACCTTGAGAAAGCAGGATATACCGTTAATCCGTTGACCGATCATTCGCTGGATGATTATAATGTCGTAGCGGTGGATATAACCAAACTGACGCTGGAAGCATTGCGGGAGACGGGATTGGATCAGAAATCCATGCTAAGGTGTAAGAATATGTTTGCTTTGGGTATGACTTACTGGATGTTTGAACGTTCCGTAGAACATTCCGAAGCATTTCTGGATATGAAATTTGCCAAAAAGCCGGCAATTGCAGCTGCCAATAAATTGGTGTTGCGTGCAGGATATAATTATGCTGCCAACGTACACGCTTTGGCTGTTCATTTTAAAGTGGCTCCGGCTGCCATAGAAAAGGGGAAATACCGCACCATCACCGGAAACAAGGCGACAGCCTGGGGATTGCTGGCGGCTGCGGAGAAAGCCGGATTGCCTTTGTTTTGTGGCTCTTATCCGATAACTCCTGCCACCGATATTTTGCATGAGTTGGCATTGCGCCGCGATTTGGGTGCGAAGACCTACCAGGCGGAAGATGAAATCGGAGGAATCTGTACGGCTATCGGTGCAAGTTATGCCGGTAATTTTGCTGTTACGACAACTTCCGGTCCCGGTCTGGCATTGAAAACTGAAGCGTGTGGCTTGGCTGTGATGGCTGAATTGCCTTTGGTGATAGTGGATGTGCAGCGTGGCGGTCCTTCTACTGGTTTGCCTACGAAGACAGAGCAGGCGGATTTGATGCAGGCATTGTATGGCCGCAATGGCGAGAGCCCTATGCCGGTGATTGCTGCCAGCACTTCCGGCAACTGCTTCGATTATGCTTTTATGGCAGGTAAAATAGCATTGGAACACATGACTCCCGTTATTTTATTGACAGACGGTTTTTTGGCTAACGGAGCCCAGCCCTGGTTGATTCCTTCTATGGCTAAACTGCCGGAGATAAAACTTCGAATAGCCCAAGAGGGAGATGACTATCATCCTTACGCCCGTGACCCGGAAACTTTGGCTCGTACCTGGGCGCTTCCGGGAACGAAAGGCCTGGAACACCGTATCGGAGGATTGGAAAAAATGAATATTACAGGTAATATCAGTTATGTACCCGAAAATCATCAGGTCATGACAGACCTCCGGGCTGCCAAAGTGGACCGTATTGCCAACGCTATTCCTTTACAGGAAGTGTATGGAAACTCCGAGGGAGGAGAAGTCCTGGTTGTCGGTTGGGGCGGTACATACGGACACTTGTACTCTGCAGTGAAAGAGTTAAGGAAAGAAGGGAAAGATGTGAGTCTGACTCATTTTAATTATATCAATCCCTTGCCCCGGAATACGAAAGAGATATTTGCCAAATATAAGAAAATCATTGTTTGCGAATTGAATCTGGGGCAGTTTGCCGCTTATCTGAGAAGCAAATGTCCGGGATTTGAATTCCTTCAATGCAATAAAGTGGCCGGACTTCCCTTCACAGTGGCAGAAGTCAAAGAAAAGGTGGGACAGCTTTTTAATTAATTCTAAATCATTCAACTCATGTATACAGCAAAAGATTTTAAAAGCGATCAGGAAGTGCGGTGGTGTCCCGGATGCGGGGACCACGGTATCATCATGGCTGTTCAAAAAGCCATGGCGGAATTGGATTATCCCAAAGAATCCTGGGCGATTATTTCCGGTATCGGATGCTCTTCCCGTTTTCCTTATTATATGAATGCTTACGGATTTCATACCATTCATGGGCGGGCGGCTGCCATTGCTTCCGGAGCCAAGAATGCAAACCGTAAATTGAATATATTGCAGATTTCCGGAGACGGAGATGCGCTGGCTATCGGTGGAAATCATTTTATTCATGTGATACGCCGGAATGTGGATATGACCATTCTGCTTTTTAATAATGAAATCTACGGATTGACCAAAGGACAGTATTCACCGACGACCAAGTTGGGTACGAAAACCAAAACCTCCCCCTATGGAACGATAGAACACCCCTTTAATCCGGGCGAGCTGGCCATTGGTGCACAGAGTAAGTTTTTTGCTCGTTCCATCGACACAAATGTGGCATTGACTGCGGAGGTTTTAGAAACGGCAGTGAAGCATAAAGGAACATCGGTGGTGGAGGTATTGCAGAACTGTGTCATTTTTGCAGACGGGGCACACTCGGCAATAACCGATAAAGAATTGAAAGAGGATCGCCAGTTGATTTTACAGCACGGGAAGCCAATGATATTCGGAAAGAATAAAGACAAAGGTCTGCGCTTTGATAAATCCGGAAAACTGGAAGTGGTGGAAATCGGTAAAAATGGCGTGACCGTGGATGATATTCTGGTGCACGATGCGCATAACCCGAATCCCTTCCTGCATTGGATGCTGGTAAATATGAAAGCGCCTGAATTTCCGGTAGCCTTGGGGGTAATCCGTGAGGTGGAGGCCCATACCTATGATGAAGCGCTTGACGAACAAATTGAACAAGTGAAAAAAATCTCTGATATTCATTGTATGGATGACCTGCTGAACAGCGGAGATACCTGGGAAGTGAAGTAATATCGGTTTTTTTATAAAAAAGTTAATTCCGTCCGCCTGAGCGGGCGGAATTGCTTTTTAGGACATTTATTGAAACGTATATAACAGTCCGACACTGAATCCCAGATTCATGATTTTGTTGAACCCGATGTTACCTTGGGTGTATTCGTCTATTTTATACTCGTCTTTTATGTTGAGGATATAATCACCCTTGATTTTCAAATCCAATTTGACATATTCGCTTAATTCAATCAGAAGACCTACATCTGGACCGACACCCGGAGAAAAAAGGTTTAGCTTCTTGGATATTGCAGGATCTCCGTACAAATTAGATTGTTGATTGATTTTGATACGAGTCATGTAACCTCCGAAATGCAGACCGCAATAGGGGAGCAACGTACGGTCCCAAGTCGGGATATAGAACGTGGCTTCCATGACGAAGGGAATCAGATTGCATTTGTAATCCTGTGCTACATTGTCATTGCCTGCAATGTCGGTTTTAAAGGAGTGGTAACCCGCTTCCAGTCCGATGCCGATAACCCGGTTGATTAAATACTTGGCGGATAAATTTCCACCTAATCCGTTCTTATTGATTTTGCCGAAATCGCCGAGCGGATAGGTATAACCCGCGTTGATGCCCAATAAAAAGCCGCTGTCGTTGTTCCGGTAATATTGTGCCTGCATCCCATTCCAGAAAAGCAGAAATCCGAAGAGTAGATAAAATCCTTTTTTCATTGTTTTCAAGCGGATAAACTTAAAGTTCTACAGTTTTTTCGGTCCTTTCGTTGATTAATTTTTCGACTTCGCCTAATTTCTCTTTGGCATATCTGTCATCTTTCTTGATTTCCAGTGCCTTTTGGTAATAGAATTTGGCAATGGCATAGGATTTTTCTTTGTAAGCCTGATTGGCTTTGTCGATCTGGTTTTGATACTCTTTGTTTTGGAGTGCCAGTCGTTCAGCTTCAATGAGTTTGTTAACTTCCGTAATCTTCTTTTGTATTTCTTCCTTATCTATCGGTAGGATAGAAGCTGCTTTTTCATAATACACCTTTGCCCCGGCATAATTTTTTTCAGCCAAAGCCTGTTCCGCTAACTTTTTATTGTGGTTAAATTCGGCCAACCGCTGTTTGTATTTGCCGGAGTTGAAAATGTTGTCAATTTCCTTTATCTTGTTTTTAGGGTAACTTTCGCCGGTTTGGAGTTGGTCGGCTTCCGTATACCGGGTACGGGCAATGGCATAATTTTCGGTTTTGAATGCCGCATCGGCTTCTGCAATGATCTGTTTGTATTGTGCCATTAATTGGGCTTTCTGTAACTCTTCTTGTTGTTTGCGTGCAGCTTCTTCCTGTTGCTGTTGTCTGAGAAGTTTCAGGGCTTCTTCTGCTTGGGCAATCCTCTCTTTGGGATAACTTTCTGCAGGTTTTACACTGAGGGCTTGTGTATACAAGCCGACAGCCTCTTCGTAGGCTTTGTTGTTAAAACTGTTATCCGCACTACTGATTAATTTATTATAGCGGGCTATTAATATGGCTTCCTGCTTCTGTTTGTCACTTTCTTCTTTTCGGATAGCAGTTATCGTTTTAAGTTGATTTTCCGGATATTGTT
>ERZ778517.899-NODE-899-length-26722-cov-24.019950_pt1 | contig 26722 bp, 28 predicted proteins | sample MGYA00510341_ERZ778517 | MGnify/ENA primary metagenome ERZ778517 (study PRJEB29527, sample SAMN07138964) | mouse gut metagenome | material: feces | host: mouse | place: China:Nanjing | collected 2016-01-25 ...
AAATCAAGTATGATGTAAGAAATGCAAGCGGTGGAAAATCATTATTCTTCACAGCAGAACTCCCGGATCAAGATGACATGAGGTGGTCAAAAGACAGGAAAGAAGCAAATGGTATATCTAAAATGACCATGAAATTCAACAAGCACAAGGTTGAACTGAAATGTCATATAAAATATATCGCCAACCGTCCTCCGGCAGTCTCTGGCGGCAAGGCCACACTTGAAGAGGTGTCTTGCAATAACCAGACATTCAAACGCTCAGGTAGTAGTGTGACTATTACATTACGTATGGATAAAAACGGAAAACTGATATAAACCTATAAATACAAATTTCAAAATGGACAAAATTAAATTCCTTATTGTCGCAATTATTGCGGCAATCTCATTCTCCTCATGCAGCGAGGATGAACCGGCAAAGATGCTTTGGGAGGTATCTGCCACCCCGACAGAGAGCGTAAAGGCTGTTTTTGATCCGGGTTTCTACCACCAGATTCAGATTACCGCAGATGGTGAGGGTGGCGAAGTTACCCTCAAATGCACCAACTACAAATCCCTCAATCTGGTTGGTGCTAAAAACGGTAAAGGGGAATATGTTGATGCAGATTGCCACTTTACTGCTAAAGTTTCAGAGTCGGGAGTTGTCAAGATAACACTCGACAAGATGCCTGAGGGCTTCAAAGAAACAAAATCATTCCTTCAAATAGACGGAACTGAGGGCAAGGACTCCAATTCAACAACCGTAGATATTACCCGTAAACCATAAGAACACTCCGTTTGGGTTGCAGCGGAAAGTTCTCAGTAACCAAACATGTATAAATCAATGAAAAAGTTTTTAAGCTATCTAACCATCACGATGATGGCTTTCGTTATTGCTTCGTGTAGCAATAACGATGAACCGCTATTTAATGCGGTCAGCGAAACCTCAGATTTTGAGGTTATCACATTGAGCGATTCTCCTGCTACCCGCTCAACTGGAGAATACTCAGCAAGTCAAATTCTTAAATTCAAGGACCAAGCTGCTTTTGACAGAACTCTTGCGAAGGTCAAAGAGATGGATGATTCCTCAAAGCGTGCATTCTTTAACGAAATCGGTTTTGATGGAGCCTATATGCTTCTGGACAAAGCCGATGAAGAGTTAGACCATGCTTTCGACCTTGCTGAGGCTACGGACTCTATCACAGGTGTTAAAATCATTCGTGATTGTGTTGCCAAATATGATGGTATCCTTAAATTCAGCGATACTGACTTATCTGATGTCACTCCTTGCCTGCCATTTAAGGACGAGAAGGCAGAACTACTCGGAAACAATGAGGGTAAAATAATGATTGGCAATCAACTTGTTGCACCTCAAGCTGCCCCGGGTCCAGTATATAATGGTGGGTTTATAAAATATAAAGCTGAAGTGAAGGTAAAAAATGGTAAATACACAAGTTACTTCAGACTTGGTCGTATCGGACAGAATATGGCTTTTGAGCTTGAAACATATCGTAGAATTGTCGGAATCAAAAAATCTGACAAAAAATGCTGTTACGATGGTGATTTGGAAATTTCGGGTAATGGTAAGTTCGAGAAAGCGCGAATCCACAACGGTAAAGGCGCATGGAAACTTTATTCACTGGCAAGCGTATACTCGCCTCGTGTAAATATGAAAATGACAAATTTTTCATCAACAAGGAACTCTAACAATAAGGTTTCAAAAACTATAACAAATATCCTTGTACAGTAAGTAGTATAACCGCAATTTCAGACATAAATAGCAACGAGGAGTCAACACCATAAGGTATTGACTCCTCTCTCCTTTATAATCTACGACCTACATTGTGAATTTCATTACTTGCATATTTTGAAATGGTAGTCATAGGAATATAACTTTTTTCGCAATTACCTATTGGCTCTGCCACCATTGACTTTTTATCATCGGTTGATTGGGATTGAGGCGATGGATTGGCCTCAACGACTTTGCCGGGCTGTTGGGTATCAGGTTTGACTTCCTCGCCGTCTTTCTCATCATGTTTAGGTGCTAATTCAGCGGCAATCTTTCGGTCGAGGGCTGCGAGGTCTGATTTGAGTTGTTTCAGTTCGTCCTCCTTGCCCCATTGCTTGGCTACAATGCTTTCTAGGATTGGAACATCGGCTTTGAGTTTGGCGGTGCGTTCCTCGTGCTGAGCGATAATGCCGGGGATGCGTTCAAGGGCGTTTACGAAGTTCATACAGGCGGCGTGGGTGTCGCTCATGGCGATAAAGCCGTTGTTGTACTTGTATTTATAGTTGCCCTCGACAACGAAACGGTTTTGCACCCCCTCACGACCGTCAACGAGTGTCCGCTCACTGATTATTGAGATTGGAAAGCCATAAACCTCGCCGATACGCTGATACTGACCGTGGGTGTCCGTGCGCTGTGCCAGACCTTGCAGGTGTACGCCCATGTTCTTCTCATCGGAGAGATTGCAGGTGTCAATCTTCAGATTATTGAGAGGGTTGCCGTCTTTATCTCGCTGCACAACTTTGTCGTAACGCTCCCAGTCAGCTTTCAGGCGCTCGATTGCCGCCTCGTTGTTGGCTATGTCGTGGGTGATGGTCTGGAGCCTGAACTCTGCATCGCCACGACCCTTGTTGAATGATTTGCGCTCACTCTCCAACGCCGCTATGCGCTTTTCAAGTTTCGCCTTGTCGAGAAGGTCAGTATTGCCTGAGAGGATAGCCATGTATTCCGAATAGTTCATGCCTGATTTCTCGTCCATAGCACCCTCATCAATAGTACGCGCTCCCAATGCTCCGCGTTTAAGCTGTGAAATGAATGTCGCCTTGCATTGAAGCAGATTAAACTTATATGAGTCCAGCGATTTCTCAACGGCATATATATGTACATCAACATTGTTCTCCGCATAAATCTTAGCTATCTCATTACCCGCTCTCTCCCCGCGTCCGTTGCGCTGGTCAAGGTCGCTCGGACGCCACGGTGCATCAGCATGATGTATTGCCACACAGCGCTTCTGGGCATTGACACCAGTCCCCAACATGGATGTTGAGCCGAAAAGCACACGTACATCTCCGTCATTCATGGCTTTGATGACTGCCTGCCTCGCTCTGTCGGTCTTGCACTCCTGAATGAACCGGATTTCATGCGGAGGTATGCCGTAGTCCTCAATCAGTTTGCGCTTGACTTCTGAATAGAAATTCCATTCCCCCGGTTTGTATGTGCCGAGGTCACTGAATACAAACTGGCTTCCTCTCTGAGTGTTGTACCGTTGGTAATATTCAGCGATTACCCTCGCGCAATGCGAAGCCTTGTTATTTGGATTATCTCCATAAGCCGGGTCAATCATGCGCATATCCAGTGCCATCTTCCGGGCATAGTCAGTAGCTATGAGCATCTTCGCCTTCTCCTCCGTTTCCGACAACGGCGCACGGCCTAAAATCGTTGCATCACCGGTTTTTGCGAACTCCATCAGTTTTTGAATAAACTCCTCCTGCTGTGGAGTAGGCGGAATGTTGTGGAATATCTCATGTTTTTTAGGACGGTCAACGCCAACATCCTCGGCGGTACGGTAGTCGGTTATCTCATTGTAGAATGCCGCCAGTTCCGGGACTTTTATGAAGTAACGGAAACGCTCCTTTGCGACTATACTGTTTGTCACATTGAACTCATAGTCGGTGGTCTTCTTAGCGAAGATTGCCGCCCATGCGTCGAAACACCTTATATCCTGCCTTTCAAGTGCTTTCGGACGAAGATACTTGAACAACAGGTACAACTCTGTCAATGAGTTGGAGATTGTCGTGCCGCTGAGGAAAGTAGCACCCAAATCCTTGCCCGTCCGTTCCTGAATGGTACGGATTGCATAGAGGAGATTTAGCGCACGTTGGGAGCCTTCCGGGTTCCCCAGACCTGCCACGCGGTCATGGCGGGTGTTGAACATCAGATTCTTGAACTGGTGGCTCTCATCAACAAAGATATGGTCGATGCCCATCTGCTTGAAGTCAACCATCTGGTCCTTGTGCTGCTCCATTTCGTATTGGATTGTTGCGAGTTTTGCCGAAAGATTCTCCTTGCGCTTGATAAGCCCTTTGAGCATACCGCGCGAAACGTCCTTGCCCTGCTGCCTGACCACCTCAAGATTTTCCTCCACGGTGTCAAGCTCCGCCTGAAGTATCTCCAGCTGAATCTCCGGCGACTGTGGTATCTTGCCGAACTGGTCATGGCTCATTATAACGCAGTCATAGTCATTGTTGCGGATATTGTTGAAGAATGCCACACGGTTCTCAGCCGAAAAACTCTTGGCGTCGGCAAAGAGGATACGTGCGTTGGGGTATGCCGTCTTATATGTCATGGCAATCTCGGCTACGTTGGCTTTCAGTCCGATAATCATCGGCTTGTGAGCTAATCCTAATCGCTTCATCTCATGCGCCGCAATGCACATTATCAGCGTCTTGCCACACCCCACCTCGAAATCGCAAATACCCCCTCCGTTCTGGTTCAGCATCCACACGCAATCCTTCTGCGACTGGTATATGGAGTTTATTCCGTAGCGGTCTCCCAGCAGTTTCATATTGAGGTCGGGGAATGTCTGGTGGCTTCCGTCATACTTGGGGCGCACGAAGCAGTTGAACTTGCGGTTGTACAGATCCACAAGCCGCTCCTTGAACTCCGGGCTTTGGGCCTCCAGCCATTCGGAGAAGCCGTTGCGTATCTCGTCAATCTTGGTGTTGGCGAGCTGTATCGCCTCGGCGTCGGGCACTTTTATGTCGTTGCCGTTGTCGTCCTTGCCGATTGACTTCTTTATGTCCGGCACAGTGTTGTGCAGGGCGTGTTTTAGCAGATGCAGTCCATCGTATGTGCGGTATTGTCCTCTCACACAGTATTCCTCCCATATCTTCATATTCTTGTGGCGGCTTTCGCAGGAATACTCGTCCATCGAGGGTGAATACACTATTTTCACATCGGTGGCATACAGGTTGCTCATGTAGGCGGAGTATATGCCGGTGGGTATCCAGCGTTCACCGAAGTTGAAATCAAGCTCATCAAAGGTGATGCGGCGGGGTGTCGCCTCCTCCAACGCCTTCAATGACTCCTTCGACAAGTCAATGAACGGCTCAATACCGTCAAAGCCGGGGAAATCCTTGATACGTTCTTCCTCGCGGTCTATCCATGCTTTGACTTCCTCGGCTTTCTGTACCACATTACCGGCTATGAATCGGTCGGCAATCTCATAATTGCTCACGAGGGGATTATAATATATGTGTCCGGTAAGGCTCTCCACCAATTTGTCCTCCTCCATGTCGACAAGGCCGCCCATGTATTCCAGATTCACCACGCCGTATTTGTTGAGCGACGCTGATAACGCCTCCATAGGGGTATCGACAGATGTAACCTCGTCAACGGCGAAGGCTACCGGGTGGTCGAAGATGTCAGCCTTGACAAACTGACCGTTCTCACCGCGCTCCAAAGCCAGTGCGTCACGGCCGTTGGCGTCCAAAAGGATGAACTTGACGTTCCGTTTCTCGTTGAGATTGCCGTATTTGCCAACGAACTCATCATAATACTGGTTGAGGTGTTCGCGCATATCAGCATTTTCCTCATGCGTCTCAGCCTCGTAGTGATAAAGCTGCTGGTAGGTCTCCGATAAGGTAACATATAGTATGGCTCGTTTCTCCTGTTCCGGTTTGAGAGCAAGCGGCGTGAATGTAGCTCCATTTTTACGAACCTCCGAAAGAAATCCAATCTGCCCCTTGTCAACAACCATGCTGCCGTTATGGTGAAAATACTGTATATCCTCGGAGAATGAACGGGGCGACATATCACGCTCGACTGGGGGTGATGTCGCAGCCTTAGCCACTCTTGGCTGAGGAATAAAATTGCCTTCGGTCTTTTCGATGATTGTACCGTTCTCGGTGATTATTCCCTGCTTGGCTGCTTCCGCCGCCTGTCGCTCAGCTTCCATTTCCGCCATTTGGCGATGGGCGATGCTCATCATCGTTTCATAAAAGCCGTTGATTGGTGGATTGTCCTCCCAGTTCAGAGAACCGTAAAATTCCAGCTCCTTTTCAGAAAGCGGACGGAATTTCTTGGCGGTAGCATCTGAAATTTCTATTTTCGGTGTGGGCTTCGGCTTTTCCTTCTGCACCTTTGGCTGACGGGGCTGACGCTTGGGCTTTTCGATTGGCTCCAGTTCACCGAAAAGATTGTAGGTAAACAGTCGCGGGTCGGGATTATCATTATAATCGGGTCCACCGTCGGTTCCAATCTCCTTAGATGGTTCAGGTGGTGGCGTAGGTGTCGGTTTAGGCTCAACCACTGGCGGTGGAGTGATAATCTCCGTCGGCTTTATTTCCTCTTTATTTCGCAGTTTCGGGTCTTCAAGCTGCTCACAGATAGCAACACGCTGCCCGGCTCTTACCAATTTAGGCAGATAGGTGTCGAGGGCGTGGTGTGGAAATCCGGCAAGCTCTATACTCCCGGCGTTGCCGTTGCGCCGGCGCGTAAGGGTAATACCCAAAATCTCGGAAGCCTTGACTGCATCAACACCCATCATCTCATAGAAATCGCCCACACGGAACAGCAATATCGCGTCCGGGTGTTTCTTCTTCATTTCCTTGTACTGCTGCATAAGGTGAGTTTCAGTGACACGCTTAGGCTTTTCTACTCTGTTTTCAGTGCGAGGCTTGACGGTTTCTGGCGCAGGTGGTTCCGGAGTTGGCGGCGTGATACCTTTATTGTTATACAACTCCAAGTTGAGCCGCAGTTTCAGCGTCTCGCCGAGTGCATTGCGCAGGTCATGGGCGATGCCCTCGACACCGCCGTCATGCTTGTAGATGACAGCCGGTTTGCCGAACTGGTCAGTGCCGACTTTCGCCTCCGTACAGATTACATTCTGCGGGAACGCCGCGAAATATTTGTTGTTCGGCACTTTCGTGTCGCGGTCAACAATCGACTGAATGAAAAATTCCTCGTCTGCCGACAAAGCTTTCTTGCCCGTATGCTTCTGCAACAGGATAAGGTCAGACCCCGTATCCGTTCCGGCATTGTCGGAAAAAGTGTTGTTTGGCAGACGCAATGCGCCCACAAGGTCGGCACGACGCATCAGCTCCATTCTGACAAAGGGGGAGGCGGCATTCATCACCCCCTGCGAGGTTATGAACGCCACAATGCCACCCTCACGCACTGAATCCAGAGCCTTAAGGAAGAAATAGTTGTGGATCGCCTTTGTTGACTGGCGGTAAGCAATTTCTTTTGAAGTAGCATACTTTGGATCAGCCACGGCAAAATCCCCGAAAGGAATATTGGAGGCAGCCACATCAAAATACCCTTCAAAATCAGGGTCAATCTTTTCAAAGCCGCTTATCTCGGTGGTAATTGACGGATGCAACGCCGACAAAATTTTGCCCGTGAGCAAATCCTTCTCAAAAGCCATAGCCTCCGCACTGGGATATAGACCATTTCTGAGGAACGAGTCTATAAACGCACCCTGCCCGGCGGACGGCTCCAGAAATCGCCGTATCTCCACACCACCTGATTTCAACGAGTCTGCAAGCGCATCAATGACAGGCTGAGGTGTATAGAACGCCGTCAGCACCGACGCTTTGAGCGAGTCCATATAGGCCGTAAATTCCTTGTCATTCTTGGAATAGTCGTGGATAAGGCGGCGCAATTCGATTGTCGGCGCAAACAACTCAATATCAGATTTGCTCCACTTGGCAGCGTCAGCAAGCTCATTTGCATCATTTAGAATACATTTAAGCCCACCGAATCCGGCATACCTGCGTAGTATCTCCAGTTCAAGGGTATTTTCCGCATAGCGGTGTTCAACATCAATGCGCAAGGCTAACCTAATGGCATTGATGTTGTCGCGCATGGTCTGTAACTTATTGTAGGCCATAGTCGGTAAGGTAGATTACGATTTTGCCTACGATGTCATTCTCCATGACGGAGAGGTCGAGCGGGTCTAAGCCGATAGCCATACGGTCAAAACCGTCAAAGAGGTCGGGAATATCGGTCATTACCTGATTTGTCCAGTATTCCACCGCCTCGGTACAGTCGAGGTCAATAGTGTCGCCGAAATTCTCAAGGATAAGCTCGGAAACGATGTTATACTCCGACTCTCCTATGTTGGTGAAAAGCACCCTGATAGCCTCCTCCTCGGCTGCCGTGACAGATGCACCGTTGCGTCGGGCATCTTCAAAGGCTCCAAGGGCCGCGATTGAGTTGGATTGTAACTGTGGATGGTCGGTATCGACCTCGTACTTGTTGATACGAAGGAATTGCAACAGGTAAAAATAGTAGTAGTTGAAGTCGTTTAGACTTCGGTCAGTTTCTAACATGATTGTGGATAAATTTAGTGGTGATTATTTTGGCATGAATAGATGGCGCAGGGTCGGGTCTGCCATGATGCGGGCTTTCTCATCTTCGATGAGCCGGATAATGTCAGCCTTTACTTTCTCGTAGTTGCGCTGAATAACCTCTTTCATATGTGTCTTGTCGGGAGTATCATCGTTGAAATCGGTCAACTGCGGTATCGGCTTATAGCGTTTCATCTCGGCGTTGACTTTCTTGCTGTCAATCACAATCTCGGCATGAAAAATCTTCTGGTCGATACGCTCGTCAATATTGTCGCAGACCGCGCCGACAAACATACCCTGAGTGAGAGTGGAAATCTTGCTCGGCGGTATGAGCGAATCCATCTGCGTGTTGATAGAGTGACTGATGTCCTGACGGTTGATTGAGATTGACTGCCGTTTCTGCAACACCTTTCCGAAACGCTCTGATAGTGTTTTTGCGGTTTCGCCCACGACCTGCCCGGAGAAGATGTTGCCGACGGTGTTCATCACAACAGCCGCCTCTTTGTCGCCATAGTCACGCTTCAACTGTGAGAAATCCTGAAAGCCGAGACACACGGCAACCTTGTTGCTTCGTGCCGTGGCAATGAGCTGATCCAAGCCCTTAAAATATATGGTCGGCAATTCATCTATCAGTACACCAGACTTTTGCATCCCTTTCTTGTTTATGATTTTCACAATTCGGGAATTGTATAGTCCAAGTGCCGCGCCGTAGATGTTCTGGCGGTCTGGATTATTGCCCACGCAGAGGATTTTCGGCTCTTTCGGATTGTTGATGTCGAGCGTGAAATCATCGCCGGTCATTACCCAATAGAGCTGCGGTGAAATCATGCGCGACAGCGGGATTTTCGCCGATGCAATCTGACCCATCAACTGCTCTGCCGCGCCTCCCTGCCATGCGTCCATAAACGGAGAAAGGTAGTTTTCAAGTTCCGGGTAACTGGTGAGGATGGGAAACAAATCCTCATATCGGCGGTTGAGCAACTCTATTGCGTGTGGGAAAGTGCAGTAGATGCCATCCTTGTAGAGCTTGAGAAAATAGATGATTGCAGCGAACAGCACAATCGGAGACTCCACAAAGAAATCACCCTGTTTTTGCACCCAATTTCGGTTCAAGTTCATCATTATGGTATAGCTGCTCTCATAAGCGTCGGCTATGTCCGTCATGAAGTCCGGGTGAATTGGGTTGCAGCGGTGGCTGCGCTCAGGATCATCGAAATTTATCACATAGAATTTCGGCTTGATTTTGCCGTAACCATCACGGTGCATCAACAGATGATTGTATGCAATCGTCGATAAATCAGGGTACTTGAAATCATAAATGTATGCCGCAAAGCCCTTCTCTATCTGCTGTTTAATGAACGAATTGATGACTGCATACGATTTGCCGGAACCGGGTGTGCCGAGTACGATTGTGGCTCGAAACGGGTTTACAACATTTATCCATCCCCGGCGCAGTTTCTTCTCGCAGTAGAATTTTGTGGGAAGATTGACCGAATACTCGTTTGTCAACAGTCGTGTCTCCTGCATGAAACTCTCGTTCTCGTCGTTGAAACGGTCGTCCATCATATTGTTCTTCAGACGGCGGCTAATCCATATTCCACCCATCAGCAAGCACACATATCCGCTCACAGTAGTAATAATATAGGTGTATCTCCAGCCGATAGCCGGCATCCACCAGTTGAGAAGAAACAGCAATATGCCAATGGTTACAGCAATGCCGATATGAAGCCATGTTATCTTCTCGTTCTTCACGCCCTTTGTGCCGAAGCACGAGAGGGCGAGGAGCATAAGGGCGAAAAGTTTGGCGTTGAATGTTGTGCTGAAAAGTCCGCATGTGCGGTTGAAGTTGACGCAGATTTTATGGACTGTATTGTAGAACCAACCGCTATCGACGGTTTCCAAACGGGTAAACCAGTAGAGATTGGCAACCACAAGGACGATGCTCACCGCCCTCATGAAATCCATAATCTTCGCCAACGCTCTGAGGTCATCCTCCTGTTGGCTCATAATAAAATGTATTTGGGGTTAAAATTTCGGGCGATGCCCTTTCTTTTTCTTACGCTGCATACGGCGTCGGAATTCTTCCTCGTCGGGATTGAACGACTGCCCCGGCTGGAACAGGTCAAGGCCGGGCAATGTGAAGTCAAAATCTCCGCTGTCGCTGTGGATAGGTTGACTTTGTGTTGGAGCTGGTGCAGTTCCGGCCGATGATGTCGATTGACTTTGAGGTGTATCTTCTGTGGCAGGAATAACCGGAATAATCGGTGCTTGTTCTGTTGTCTGCTGTTGCTGACTGAACCGTGCGTTGAGTGCGTTTGCCGAAAACTCTTTGCCGAGGCGGGAGCCGTTCAAGGCTGTCATCGTGTCGTGGTCAACGAATGTCACGCCGTAGATGCGTCCTTCATCGGTGTAGCGGAAAACAACATCTATGTTGCGCTCCTTGAGCTTGGCAACGAAATCATCTTTGCCGGAGGCTTGGTTGAGAACATCTGCAACTTTACGTTTTGTCGGTGCAACATCTATCTTCTCTTTGGCTCTCTCGAAACGTCCATCTATCGCGGTGCGGCTTGCAAACTTACCGAGTCGTGACGCTTTGAGAGGATTGGCGATTGTATTGCCGTTATCATCGGTGGCGAAATAGACAAGACCGTGATACTCGCGCCCGTTGACACGTCCGTCGGCTGTGTCACATCTCACGTTGTAAAGTCCAAGAATGGCGTTATACTCGCCCATAGTCTGGAACTTGTAGCGCATACCAACCATCTTGACCGTATTGGCAACCTGTCGCTTGATGTCGCCATTCGGATCAATCTTGGTTATCGGAGTATCGGGAGAAATTTTCTCACGCTGCGCCTTGTGAAGATGATACTTTTCCTCCAGTTCGGTCGTGATTTTCTTACTGCGCCGGTAGAGAAAATCCTGATTGAGCCGCTTGCCATCCTCGTTGACATTGACCGTAACGATATGGATATGGTGGCGGTCTATGTCCTCATGTTTATAGATAACATAAGGTTGTTCACCAAAGCCGAGTTTATCAAGATACTCGCGGGCGAGTATCTCAAAGTCTTGGTCGGACAGTTTATCATCAGGATGCGGGTTCAGGGAGATATGAAGAACGGGCTTCTTAGTCTTGCCCATCTTCGGCATGAACAGACGGAAGTTCTCAGCCATCTGCCCGATGTCGGCTTTGCCGTCAACCGGAATGATGATTTTGTTCGAGCCTAAGATGCGTCCGTTCTCCTTGTTCACCTTTTCTCCGTTGTAGCAGAGAGCACCGTAGAGCGATGAGCCTATTGAGATTTTTGCGACCATCGTTCGTCGAATTTTTCCGATAAAGACTTCACCTCCCCCGTCATTTTCACGAGGTCGATTGTCGCTTTCTCCAACTTGTAGAGAAGTGTCATGGCTTTCTTTTCGGTGAAATTCTCCCTGAGAGTTTTCACAACGAGGTCGTAATTGACACCAATCATACGGTACTGGGCGAAGAACTCGGAGAGCTTGGCGCAGTAAACCGACAGATTTTTGTCTGTTATCAGTACCTTGAATGGCTTGCCGAAGATAAGCTGTTTGATGAACGTGGCCTTGACGGTCATATCGGCTCTCTCCATCATTCGGGTAAGCTCATCCCATTCGGCATTGTTGAACCGTACTTTGACGCAGTGGTCGCATCGGTCGATCAGTGGCGGTCGTCCGCCTTTGGTGAAATTAGTCATAAAAAAGTGGATTATGTGTGGTGAGTGCATCGCGGAGCCTGAGCCAACGGCAGTTTCATCGAGGGATATTCGACTTTGGAGAAATATCCTGCATAGCAAGGTTGTTTTGGTGGGACGCCGGTTCCCCAAAACCTTTTCGGACCCCGAAAAGACACCTTGCTATGTTCATGTGAACATTCTCCATACTATGAAACAAGTGGTTATGCGGTTAATGATGCCCGGTTATCATTAAAAGATGTACGATAGTCGTACTAACTTCTCCATTCATGGCGGCAACTGGCTTGCTGCTCCGTTCTGCTTACCTAAATTTACAAAAAATCCGTCGCAATTCCTAACGATGAAAGAAAAAATCAGGAATACTATACTGAAAAATTGATGCTCCAGTGCAGGTCGGGAGCGATGTGCCGAGCGACTCGAAAATTTTTTTGTTAAAAATTAAGCCAAGTTTTTGCGGCATATCCCGGCAAATCCGGACATAGGCGGACAATCCTCTAAATTCCAGCAATCTCGCTCTTTTGGCGACTTGACAAATCGCTGAATATTTTGTTTCTTTGTGTAGAGGTTGGTTCGCAGGATAGCCTTCACGAAAGTCAATTTCCTTCCTATATTATGCACTGTCCGCCTGAACTGCTGTCACGCTTCCCGGCCTCGCGTGAATATTCCAAGCCATACGGCAACAAAGCTGCCTATCGGTCTGACAAACGCCCTTCCGAACAATCTAATTGATTGATTGTGTATAGAGATTTGTTCCTGAACGGCTATGTTACGACCTTTATATATAGCGAAGTTGCTCCGTGGTAAAGAATATTTCCACCAATCTACCTACCTATGGCCCTATGGCTACATAGCCGGGAGAGTACCACCACTATTTATCCACAATTAAACCCATTTACAAATGACTGACAAAATCCCAACCCCAAGCACAGATTAGCCGTCCCGTTGCCGTAACGGGAGAAAGCCCGGTTTCCCGTGTCAGGATATACGCTGACGGCCACCGCTGTGTAACCACCACTTCATCCAACAATCCAAAGTTTTTTTATGACAGACCCTAAATTTGTCGCTTTCTCCACTCAGAAAGGTGGAGCAGGCAAAACGACTCTGACCGTTCTCGCGGCGAGTTACCTCTACTATCAGAAAGGGCTGAAGATCCTCGTCGTGGACTGTGACTACCCGCAGTTCAGCATCGAGGAAATGAGGCAGCGTGACAAAGACCTCATAGAGTGCAGCCCCCGTTTCAAGAAATTATTTTCCGACAATCTCAGGCAGACAAAGCTCACGCCGTACCCGCTACTGACCGCCAAGCCGGAAGAAGCCATGCAGAAGGTGCGCGACATAATCGAAGCCGGTAATGAGATCGACATCGTTTTCTTCGACCTGCCCGGCACGGTCAATAACCGTGGGGTAGTCAACATCCTCAACTGTATGGATACGGTCATCGTACCCATCGCCGCCGACAAGGTAATACTTGAAAGCTCCCTTGCCTTCGCCCTGAAAATACAGGAGTGGCTCACTTCGGGCCGCACGCAAGTCAAGGAGATGTATATGCTCTGGAACCTCGTCGATGCCCGCGAGAAAACAGACCTATACGACCAGTATGAGGCGATTTTCGAGGAATACGGTTTGCAGACGATGCAGACCAAAATCCCCGACACCAAGAAATATCGCCGCGAGGGGTCAAAGACACTCGACCGCGCCGTGTTCCGTTCCACCGTCATGCCGCCCGACAAGACGCTGCTCAAAGGAACCCGTCTGCCCGAACTTACCGATGAACTGCTCGGAATACTCAAGCTCTGATGTCTATGGGAAAGGTATATGAGTCCGACATCGACCCCGATGAGTTCATCAGGTCATTCCGCGAGGAGTCCTCCTCACTGTCAACGCTGAAAAAGCCTGCCGAGCAACCTGAGGAAAATCCGGTTTTGCCGCAAGCTGAGCCGCAACCCAAGCCACAACTCGTAAAGGAAATTCCATCGCCGGAGTCTGATCGCGAGAAGGAATACATGGACAGGTTCGTAAGGAACATGGCATACATGGCTCCCGAAGAAAAATTCACGCCTACCGAGATTGATCCCGATTTCATCTGGAAAATCCGCAAGATACTTTTCTGCCGACAGAAAGGGCGTGTGTGCTCCGTCAAGGCTTACATCAACAATGTGCTGGCCGCTCACTTCGATGAGTACGCCGATATTATCAACCCCAAACTTTAACGCATGACTAAATCCCGGTCAATCGTCACTATTGAAGTGACAGCACCATCGGAAGTTGAACTGAGGGCTTCCGAAGCACGCGACAGATATGTGTCGCAATTCCTCAGTCCCCATGAGGTAAGGTCGAACACAAAGGCATACCTCTATCCCGAAGTCCACGCGGTGTTGAGCCGAATGGTGAAAGCCCTCGGCAAGAGCGGAGTGTCAATAGGCTCATACGCCTCCGAGATACTGCTCGACCATTTCGCCCACCACCGGTCGGTAATGCAGAGCGTTTTCGATAACGGTAAAGAGCCGCTGTTCTGATGGAGATGGTTCTTATAATCGCGTTGCTTGTCAGCAATGTGTGGCTTATAAGGAAAGTCCTCAATAAGCCGGATGCGCCGACACCGGAAAAACCGCAGGATGCAGAAACGCCGCCCGCTCCTGAGCAGGAAAATCCTGCCGACATCGTGGGCACGAGTACGTTTGACATCCGCGAGTTTACCGACTCTGTGCGCGAGGCTGCAAAGGAAGCCGCCGTGGAAGCCGCGAAAGAGGCGATACCGCTTATCGTCAAGGAACTCGGCACACCTGCCGATGCCGGATTGCCAGATGAGAGTGCGGAGGAACATCCGCGACAGGTACAGTCTGAAAATCTTGACAAGGTTTTCTCCAATCTCTCGGCGAGTGAACTTACAGGCGAAACTCCCGCTCCGGCTGAGCCAAATGCCGACGGCATAGACTTCGAGGATATGCAGAAGACTATGGAGGTCATCAAAGACAAGCCTCATACGCCCGAAGATGAGCAGACCGCCAAGAGGGTACTTGCAGAACTTGAAGGCACTGAACTTATCGAGTATGTCAAACTTGACCCCGTTGTGCGGAAACGCATCCTTATGATTGAGTGCCGACTGCCTGAAGTGGAGGAAGCCGAAACTACATCGGCCACTCCAGTCGCAGAAACACCTACCAATCCTCCCCGCAGAATTGTATTCCATGCCGACATCGACACCACCGACATCGACGCTATTGACTTCAATATCCTGCACTGACCACCACTATTATCCACAAATCCATCCAAATTTTTATGACTAAATTCTTCAGAACTCTCTACAACCGCATCGTGGCGTGGATGAACCAGCCCCACCTCCGCCGTCCTATTGCCGCGATGCTTCTACTCACCGCCGCAATCCAGATGTGGGCCGCCGGCAACGGCATGGCGGGTATCAACGAGGCTACCTCTATGGTGACATCCTATTTCGACCCGGCGACAAAACTTGTCTATGCCATCGGCGCGGTGGTCGGACTTATCGGCGGCGTGAAGGTCTATTCAAAATTCAGTTCCGGCGATCCCGACACCAACAAGACCGCCGCCTCGTGGTTTGGCGCGTGCATCTTCCTGATTGTCGCCGCCACAATCCTCCGCTCGTTCTTCCTCTAAGTCTATGGAGTTCACAATCAACAAGGGCATAGGCCGGACAGTGGAATACAAGGGTCTGAAAGCGCAGTACCTTTTCATCTTCGCCGGAGGTCTTATCGCTGACTTCGTGCTGTTTGTGGTGATGTATATGTGCGGCATCCCCCAATGGTTCTGCATCTCCTTTGGAGTGGTGTCTGCCTCGGTGCTGGTCTGGTACACATTCCATCTCAACGGCAAATACGGTCAGTACGGGCTGATGAAACTCACATCAGTCAACTATCGCCCCCGATACATCATCAACCGTATCCGTATCACCCGACTGATTAAACACAAAAGGAAATGATAAATACACTTAAAGCAACAACCCTCGAAAGCAAATTGCCGTTGCTTGCAGTTGAACACGGTTGCATCATCTCAAAGGACGCGGATATTACCGTGGCCTTTGAGGTGAGCCTCCCGGAACTGTTCACTGTCACCAGTCAAGAATATGAGGCGATGCACTCGGCTTGGTGCAAGGCAATCAAGGTGCTGCCGCATTTCTCCGTGGTGCATAAACAGGACTGGTTTGTCAGTGAGAATTACAAACCTGAGCTTCAGAAAGACGATTTGAGTTTTCTCGACCGCTCATTTGAACGCCATTTCAATGAACGTCCGTATCTGGCTCACAAATGCTACCTGTTCCTGACAAAGACAACAAAGGAGCGTATGCGCCAGCAGAGCAATTTCTCAACTCTATGCCGTGGACGTATCACTCCGAAGGAACTCAATCACGAGATGGTTGTCAAGTTCATGGAGAGCGTCGAGCAGTTCGAGCGCATAATCAACGACACCGGCTACATCAAGCTGCGCCGATTGTCCGACGATGAGATTGTCGGCACTGAAACGACCTCCGGCATAATCGAAAGGTATATGTCGCTATCTATGGGCGATGTCAACTGCCTTGAAGATATTGACCTGTCGGCAAAGGAGATGCGCATCGGCGACAAGATGCTATGTCTGCACACCCTTTCCGACACCGACGACCTGCCCGGCAAAGTCAGCACCGACAACCGATATGAGCGTCTGTCAACTGACCGCTCGGATTGTAGGTTGAGTTTTGCCTCTCCCGTCGGATTGCTTCTGCCGTGCAACCACATCTACAACCAGTATGTGCTGATTGACGACCACGATGAGAACCTTGCCCGTTTTGAGAAAACGGCACGCAACATGAACTCTCTGTCAAAGTACAGCCGTAGCAACGCTATCAACAAGGAGTGGATTGACCGCTATCTCAACGAGGCACATTCTTACAGTCTGACCTCGGTGCGCTGCCACTGCAACATCATGGCGTGGAGCGATGATGCCGAAGAACTGCGAAGGATCAAGAACGATGTCGGCGGACAGTTGGCGACAATGGGTTGTATGCCGAGGCACAACACTATCGACTGCCCGACACTGTTCTGGGCGGCGATGCCCGGCAACGAGGCTGATTTTCCAGCCGAGGAAAGTTTTTACACCTTTATTGAGCCTGCCGTGTGCTTCTTCACTGCCGAAACCAACTACCGCAGTAGCCTCTCTCCATTCGGCATAAAGATGGTTGACCGTCTTACGGGAAAGCCTGTCCACTTGGATATTTCCGATGAACCGATGAAGCGTGGCATAACTACCAACCGAAACAAGTTCATACTTGGCCCGTCGGGTAGCGGAAAGTCATTCTTCACTAACCACTTGGTGCGCCAATATTACGAGCAAGGAGCCCATGTGCTTCTGATTGACACCGGCAATTCATACGAAGGGCTGTGCAACCTGATCCACAACCGAACCCACGGCGAGGACGGCATATATTACACCTACACCGAGGAAAAACCGATTTCATTCAATCCGTTTTTCACTGATGACGGGGTGTTCGACGTGGAGAAAAAGGACAGCATCAAGACACTGCTACTGACGCTGTGGAAGTCGGAGGACGACCGCATAAGCAAAACCGAAAGCGGCGAACTTGGCTCGGCACTCTCCATGTTCCTTGACAAGATGAAAACTGACCGGAACATCGTTCCCTGCTTCAACTCCTTCTACGAGTTCATGCGCGATGATTACCGAGCGGAAATGGCGAACCGTCTTATCCCGATTTACAAACAAGATTTCGATATTGACAATTTCCTGACGACCCTACGCCAGTATTACCACGGCGGACGCTTTGACTTCCTGCTCAACTCAAAGGAGAACATCGACCTGCTCAACAAGCGGTTTGTGGTATTCGAGATTGATGCCGTGAAGGATAACAAGGAACTGTTCCCGGTGGTGACAATCATCATAATGGAAGCCTTCATCAACAAGATGCGCCGGCTCAAAGGTATCCGTAAATTGCTAATCGTGGAAGAAGCGTGGAAAGCGTTGTCAACGGCTAACATGGCTGAGTATATGCGCTATATGTTCAAGACCGTCCGAAAGTATTTCGGTGAGGCTGTAGTTGTCACTCAGGAGGTTGACGACATAATTTCATCGCCGATTGTCAAGGAAACAATCATCAACAACTCCGACTGTAAGATACTGCTCGACCAGCGAAAGTACATGAACCGCTTCGACCAGATACAGGAATTACTCGGCTTGACTGATAAGGAGAAGGCTCAGATACTCTCAATCAATATGGCGAACAATCCCAATCGACTATACAAAGAGGTATGGATCGGACTTGGCGGAACACAGTCAGCCGTCTATGCTACTGAGGTGTCGCCGGAGGAATATCTCTGCTACACCACCGAGGAAACGGAGAAAATTCAGGTGCTCAACCGCGCCGCCCAACTTGGCGGCAACATCGAAGCTGCCATCAAACAGTTAGCCAACGAAAGAAGGGAGAGATGATGTATGAAAGTAATATCCGTATTAGCCAAAATCGTGGCAGGCATTATAGCTTTGGTCGTGGGCCTCCTGACGGCATTGATTGCGATAATCGTGAGCATGACTCACAAGATACGATAATTCACTTTTAATCAATTCAGAATGAAGCAACTCAAATTTCTTATCCCCATAATTGCCTTGTGCCTGATGCTCGGCACTGGCAGAGCTTCCGCCCAATGGACGGTTATAGACCCGTCAAATATCGCGCAGAGCATCGTAAATAACTCTAAATCACTTGTGCAGGAGTCGCAGACGGCCACGCACATGGTCAAAAATTTTCAGGAAACCGTGAAAATTTACCAGCAGGCGAAGAAATATTACGACGCTCTCCAGTCGGTCAACAACCTCGTCCGCGATGCCCGAAAGGTGCAGCAGACAATACTGATGCTCGGCAATATCTCCGGTTATTATGTCAACAATTTCCAGAAGATGCTCACTGACCCCAATTTCACATCTGCGGAACTGTCGGCCATCGCCTCCGGCTACACAAGGATACTCGAAGATGCCAATGGTGTGCTGAGCGACTTGAAGCAGGTAGTGAACATCACGACACTCTCCATGACCGACAAGGATCGTATGGATGTGGTCGATGATTGCTACAAGGAGATGAAGCGGTTGAAGAACCTCACGGCATACTACACCAATAAGAATATCAGCGTGTCATATCTCCGCGCCAAGAAGAAAGCGGATACAGAGCGTGTGGTGGCTCTCTATGGCGACGGCTCTGAAAAATATTGGTGATGCCTATGCTCTGCGCGATAGATTTTTCAAATCTCCACTCCATACTCCGGTCGCTCTACGATGAGATGATGCCGCTGTGCGAGGATATGGCGGGAGTGGCGCAAGCCATAGCCGGATTGGGTGCGCTGTTCTATGTCGCCTACCGTATCTGGAGGTCGCTTGCAGCCGCCGAACCGATTGATGTGTTCCCGTTGCTCCGACCATTCGTGATTGGTTTCTGCATCATGTTTTTCCCGACTGTTGTCCTCGGCACTATCAACAATGTCATGTCGCCGATTGTGCAGGGTACAGCCACAATGTTGGAGGGTCAGACCCTCGATATGAAGAAGTACCGTGAGGAGAAAGACCGCTTGGAATATGAGGCGATGATGAACGACCCTTCCACCGCCTATCTCGTTGACGATGCAGAGTTTGACAGGCAGATTGACGAATTGGGTGTGACGGAGATCGGCACAGCCGCCGGAATGTATATCGAGCGCGGAATGTACAAGGTGAAGAAGGCTATACAAAATTTCTTCCGTGAACTATTGGAGATGCTGTTTCAGGCAGCATCCCTGACAATTGACACGATAAGGACTTTTTTCCTAATTGTCCTCGCCATTCTCGGCCCGATTGCCTTTGCCCTCTCCGTGTGGGATGGTTTCCAGTCAACCCTTACGCAATGGATCTGCCGATACATACAGACATATCTTTGGCTACCGGTCGCAGACCTGTTTTCTACCATACTCGCCAAGATACAGGTGTTGATGCTCCAGAACGACATTTCAGAGTTGACCAACAACCCGAATGTGGACTTAGATGGCTCAAACACAGCTTATACCGTGTTTATGATAATCGGCATTATCGGATACTTCACAATCCCGACGGTAGCGGGCTGGATTATCCAAGCCGGAGGTGCAGGAAACTATAACCGTGCTGTCAACAACACCGCCATGCAGGTAGGTTCGGGAGCTGCGAGTGTCGGAGGTGCGGTAGCCGGTAATGTGGCAGGTCGTGCCGGTAAACTGCTCAAATAATTTTCAAACCATATTCTAACGACATTCAAATGGAGTTCAAATCACTCAGAAACATCGAGACATCTTTCCGTCAGATACGTCTGTTCGGAATAATCTTCGTGGCGATGTGCGCTGTGGTGGTGTCGGTGGCCCTTGTATCGGCATTCAATTTTGCCGAAAAGCAACGGGAGAAAATCTATGTCCTTGACAATGGCAAATCTTTGATGCTTGCCTTGTCGCAGGACATGGAGCAAAACCGCCCCGCCGAAGCACGCGAGCATGTGCGCCGCTTCCATGAACTGTTCTTCAACCTTTCGCCTGACAAGTCGGCAATCGAGCACAACATCAACCGTGCGCTGATACTCAGCGACAGATCAGCTTACAACTATTACACCGATTTCTCGGAGAAAGGTTACTACAATCGTATAATCGCGGGGAATATCAATCAGGTGGTGCAGGTTGACAGTGTTGTATGCAATTTCAACAGCTATCCATATTCAGCTACCACCTATGCCCGTCAGATGATAATCCGTGAGAGCAACGTGACCGAAAGGTCGCTTGTCACGAAGTGCCGCCTCTCAAACGTGTCGCGCTCCGACGACAATCCCAACGGCTTCATCATCGAGGGTTTCACAATCATTGAGAACAAGGATCTAATCACAACCAAACGATGAATTTATTTTCCAAATCACGCGCCGCGAGAGACGCCATATATAATATGGTGTGGCGCAACCCAAAGGGCAGACTCTCGGCAAAGCTGCGGAAAAGGTGCGACAAGCTTCCGCATAACCAACGGCTGACGGTAATAGCGGTGATGCTCACAGCCTGTGTACTGATAGCGTTCTTCGTATTCGGTCACGCCTGTTACCGCATAGGCCTCGGCCACTCCCGGCAATCCCTTGAAGTGGAGCATATCCGCTCACTTGAACTGCCTACCCTCGAAAATGATGTCCAAACCGTAATCCCAACCGCCTATGACGATGCAGGAATGGAAAGCGAAGATTAACTCAATCTTCCAGCCTAAAAATCAGGCTGAGCGGCAGAAGATGATGAAATATGTAATCGTCATGCCGGCGGCTATTCTATGCGGAATTGTCATCGTATGGCTACTGTATTCAAGCATCAAAAATGATGATGCCAAAGCCGGAAACGCTTTCAATACTGAAATTCCTGACGGTGAGAACACCGGAATGAAGTCGAAAGCGGAGGAATATGCCGCTGCGGAGGTAGCCAAAGAACGGGAGCAACGGCAGGCAACCATTGCCACCCTCGACACTCTTGCCGCCACAACACCCGACACTGTAACCCAACCCTCCGCTATTGAAACATCAGCGCAGGCATATCAGGAGGTACAGGCTTCACTCAACGACTTCTATATCCCGGAAACCGACCAATCGGCGGATATGGTAGCATTGCAGGAGCGAATTGATGAACTGGAGGCGCAGAATGCCTTAGCCCAGCAGCAGACACAGCAACCCAATGAACTGGAATTGATGGAACGCTCATATCAGCTTGCCGCCCTATATATGGGCAATGGAAATGCTGGTAATGTTCAGGCATCACCTCCGATAGATGAAAAAGGTAAACGGAATGTACAGCCGGTGGCGCAGGTAAACCACAATGTCGTTTCTTCGCTCGGATCATCTTCCAACCGCTCGTTCAATACCTCGGTCGGCACAAAATCAGCCACGGCAAAGAATACAATCGCCGCTGTTGTCGCCGGAAACCAGAGTGTGATTGACGGCGAAAGTGTGAAGCTCCGTACCACTGAACCGATGTGGATTGGCAACCGCCTTATTCCTCGCAATACCACAATCACCGGGTCTGCCCGTGTGCAGGGAGAGCGCCTTGAAATTGAGATAACCTCAATCGAATGTGAGGGGTCAATCTACGAAGTGGAGTTGCAAGTTTACGACTCCGACGGACAGGAAGGTATAAACATTCCTCAGTCAATGGAGAGTGACGCACTGCATGAAATCGGGGCCAATATGGGCAGCACAATGGGCAGTTCAATCAACATCTCCACCAATACCGGGGCGCAGATAGCGTCAGATGTCGGTCGTGGACTTATCAACGGAGTGTCGCAGTATCTCACCAAGAAGATGCGAACCGTCAAAGTTCACCTCAAAGCCGGATACCGTGTGATGCTCCACCAACCGGTGGATTTATAATTTACTCACCACTTTATCCACAATTCAATGAATTTCAAACTGTTTTTATTTACTCTCGTTGCCATTCTCGGTATGGCAACCCCGGCATTCGCCAAAAACACCAAAGTTAACGTGTCTTCCGACACTGAAACCACCGAAGTAACCGAACACGACCTTAACGTGTACGGAGCAAACTACACCGACGGAGACAAATTTGACGGTCTGACCCGCAAAGTAGGTTTCGACCGAATGATACCGCCTCATGCGCTGGAGGTGTGTTTCGAGAAAACGACGCACATCATCTTTCCCTCGGAGGTGGTCTATGTTGACCTCGGCAATGAGAACCTTGTTGCGGGTCTCGCAGATGGCGCGAAAAACGTGCTGCGTGTCAAATCGGCTTTCAAGTCGTTCAAGCAGGAAACCAATCTCTCGGTGATTACCGAAGATGGCAGCTACTATTCATTTAACGTGAAATTTGCTAAAGAACCGTTGTTGCTCAACATTGAGATGACCGTTTTTCTCCATGACGGCGAGGCGGTCAACCGCCCGAATAACGCCCAAGAGATATACTTGGAGCGTCTTGGTCAGGAGTCGCCGATGCTTGTGAAGCTGATTATGAAATCTATCCACAAGCAGAACAAGCGCGAAATCAAGCACATAGGCAGTAAACGCTTCGGGGTGCAATTTCTTCTCAAATCTATCTACACCAACAATGGTTTGCTATATTTCCACACCGAACTGAAGAACACATCAAATATCGCTTTCGACATTGATTTTGTGTCGTTCAAGATTGTGGACAAGAAAGTTATCAAGAGAACCGCCATGCAGGAACAAGTGCTTGAACCGCTCCGCGCCCAGAACTATGTGACTGTTGTTCACGGCAAATCTTCTGAAAGAACCGTGTTCGCCTTGGAGAAATTCACTATCCCCGACGATAAACAGCTCGTTATCGAGGTCGCCGAAAAGGAAGGCGGCCGCCATCAGTCTTTCGTAGTGGAGAACGAGGATATTGTGAGAGCCAACGTAATCGACGAACTTTCAATCCAGTAAACCAATGAGAAAAGCGATAATGATTTTCGCTGCCATGCTTGCCCTTTTCACGGGGCAGGCAATGGCCCAGCGATGCCTCCCCGGAATGTCGGCAGTGGAGGTAAAGGCAAATATGGCAGACGGTTTCTATACAGGTAACTCTCGCAACTGTGGCTATTCTTTCGGAGTGTTTTACTCCGTATTCAAGGGCAACGCCAACACTTGGAGTTTCGGCGGCGAGTATCTCCAGACTTACAAACCATACGGCGAGAAAGGGCGTATCCCCGTCGCGGAGTTCACTGGTGAGGTCGGTTACAATCTCCACCTGTTGAGCGACTACTCGCAGACTTTCCACCTTTACGGCGGTATGTCAGCCCTCGGAGGATACGAAACGGTCAACTGGGGTAAGTCGGTACTGCCCGACGGTTCAACTCTCCACAATGGCGATGCCTTTATATATGGTGGCGCACTCACAGTTCAGGCTGACTTTTATCTATCGGATAAAATCGCACTGACAGCCAATGTGAAAGAGCGGTTTATTTTCGGCAACTCAACGGGACATTTCCATACACAATATGGTGTCGGCGTAAAGTTTATAATCGAATAAGCGTATGGCAGTGATAATGAATTTTGACCCTCGTAAAGTCAAACTCACTGACTTTATGAAAGCTCTCGGTCAGGAGCATCCGGTAGCAGCCGACGGCAACCTGCGCATCTACAATGCGCCTTACGACAATGAGCGTAAGCCGACATTGGTAATCAACCTCGAAACAAACCTGTGGCGTGATACTGAAAGCGGTGCATACGGCGGCATTTATGATCTTGCATACGAATTGACCGGAAGTTGCAACCGCTCGGAACTGAATATGTATATCGCCACGGAAATGTCGAAGTTTCAGAAAATATCCATGCGGCAAGAGCCGGATATTGTTGAGAAACGCAAACGAAAGATGCGTCTATGAACATCGACGCTATCAGACAAATCCCGCTGGTGGATTTTCTCAACCATCTCGGCTATCAGCCCACCGGACGCGACAGCAAAGGATTATGGTTTTATGCCCCATACCGCAATGAGCGTAAACCGTCGTTTCATGTCAACCCAAGCAAAAACCTATGGTTTGATTTTGGCATGGGAGCGGGAGGTGACATCTTCACGCTTGCCGGAGAAATGTCCGGTGAAACGGACTTTTTGAGGCAAGCCAATTTCATCGCGGTGAAGATGCAGCTCCCGGTCGAAAAACCATACAAGCCTGTGCCATTCAAGGAAGAGCCTACTTTTGAGGATGTGGAAATCTCACGTCTGGAATCCCCTGTGTTGCTGAACTATCTCGCCGACCGTGGCATACCGCGCGACATTGCACAACGCTATTGCGTACAGGTTGACTATACGCTTCATGGCAAACGGTATTATGCCATCGGTTTTGAGAACAATGCACACGGATACGCATTGCGCAACTCTTTTTTCAAAGGAGCTTTTCCTCCCCAGCATATATCTCATATCAGCAACGGCAACCTGCGATGCAACGTTTTTGAAGGCTTTATTGACTTTCTTTCAGCGGAAAAGCTCGGCTATAATGACGGCAACGACATAATAGTGCTAAACTCTGTATCCAATCTCAATAAAACCATTCAACCGCTCTCCGATTACTCCGTAATCAGCTGTTACCTTGACAATGATGTGGCCGGTCGTGCGGCACTCGCCAAACTTCAGCGCGAGTTCGGCGACAAGGTAATGGATAAATCCTCACTCTATCCCAATCACAAGGATCTAAATGATTTTCTTGTGTCAATCACCACCAAACCCACAATTAAATCCAAGTTCAAATTATGATTTCAAATCTGATTTCCCGTATCGGCGCAATCCGCGTCACTCCAGCTCGATTTTTCGGATTTTGGGCAGCACTCTTTGCCCTCGTGTTCACTCTCTCGTCATGCAATGACGACCTCGATGTCCAGCAATCCTACCCGTTTACCGTGGAGGTAATGCCTTACGCCGAAAAGATTGTCAAAGGGCAGACCGTGGAGCTGCGCTTTGAAATTAAGACTGAAGGCAACTACACCAACACCCTCTATACAATCCGCTATTTCCAGTATGACGGCGAGGGTACGCTCAAACTCGTTGACGGCCCGGTGCTGGTAAACAATGACCGTGTGCTGCTCGAAAGCAAAACCTTCCGCCTGAACTACACCGCAAAATCAGACGGCGCACATAAATTTCTCGTGGTCTGCGAAGATAATTTCGGCTCGACTCCGTGGGAACAGACCTTTGAGTTCAACGGTAAGGACTCCGGCGATGACAACGGCGGCGGTTTGATTGTCAAGCCCATAAATCCCGGTATCATAACACCCGTGGGCCAATGAAAAAACTGATGATGCTGTTCGTGGCGTTGCTGACCCTTGCGGCAGCAACGCCCGCTGCTCACGCCAAACGTAGCATAATGGAGTTACCGCTATTTGAGCGTGCGGTGTTGATAATCAAAAAGTTTGAAACTCTCCATAAGCCGAAGCACTGGCCGACAATCGGTTTCGGACATGTGGTACAACGTGGTGAGCCATACCGAAAAGGCATTCAACTCACCGAAAGACAGGCCGACGCACTCCTGCGAAAAGACCTCCGGAAATTCGTTTCACTCTACAAGCACATGGGAGAACGTAACGCAATCCTGCTCGGTACACTCGCCTACAATATTGGTCCAGGCGCAGTCAACAAATCCAGCGTGTATCGCAAACTGAAGAATGGCAACCGGGATATCTATAAGGAATATACTGCTCATTGCCACTACAAAGGGAAATTCCACAAACAATTATATATTCGTCGTAAAACGGAAATAGTATTACTTTTCTTATAATACTCTAATACAATTAAATAAGTTGTGCCTATTTTATTCCTTTCTATATTGGAATTTGGTGGCACAACTTATTATATTGAGTATAAAATGGTTCCATCGCTTAATATGAATTTTATTGTTCCCGTATCAACTATCTCAGTAAGTATCTCAGCGAATATTTTACTCCCCAAAAATATCCATGCCGAAAAATCTTCAAACATTAAATAATCTTCTGGGCGGAGATATGAATTTGCACGAAAAGCTGTTGTATAATGCTCTGTGAGTGATAAAAACCGATAATGTGCGTATAGTTGGTTTACATAGTAAAATATTTCAGCCGGATGCTTTTTTAGACATGAGGCCATTGATGCTGTATCTATTTTTTTGTTTTTATTCTTAGAGTGTGTTTGAATTTAAATAGATTTTAATGTTCGACATGATTAAGCA
>ERZ778517.904-NODE-904-length-26620-cov-16.004178_pt1 | contig 26620 bp, 20 predicted proteins | sample MGYA00510341_ERZ778517 | MGnify/ENA primary metagenome ERZ778517 (study PRJEB29527, sample SAMN07138964) | mouse gut metagenome | material: feces | host: mouse | place: China:Nanjing | collected 2016-01-25 ...
CCCCGACCCTCTGCTTGTAAGGCAGATGCTCTGAACCAGCTGAGCTAAGCGCCCGTGTTCTCCGTTAAAGCGATGCAAAGTTACAACGCTTTTTTGTAACGACAAAATAAATTTCAATAAAAATCGCATATTTTTCATTTTCCCTTGATTTTCCGTAACTTTGCGACCTAAATTCATTATCGCATAAATTTATGGTATTGACACAGCTTACGGCTATTTCGCCGATTGACGGACGCTATCGCGGAAAATGCGAGCGACTTGACGAGTATTTTTCGGAATTTGCCCTTATACGTTATCGCGTAAGAGTGGAAATTGAGTATTTCATTGCGTTGTGCGAGTTGCCGCTTCCACAACTTGCCGATGTGAATCCTCAGATATTTGACAACCTGAGGGCTATTTACCGTGAATTCTCCATAGAAGACGCCATGCGCATAAAGGAGATTGAAGCGGTAACGAACCATGATGTAAAAGCTGTGGAATATTTCCTTAAAGAGGAGTTTGACCTGCTTGGCCTTGATGCTCATAAAGAGTTTATACATTTTGGCTTGACATCGCAGGATATTAATAATACTTCAGTGCCTTTGTCGCTTAAAGAGGCTCTTGCCGATGTATATCGTCCGGCTTTGAATGAGCTTATCGAACATCTTGAGAAATTGGCCGAAGAGTGGTATGACATACCCATGCTTGCCAAGACCCACGGACAGCCGGCTTCTCCGACAAGACTCGGCAAGGAGATAAAAGTCTTTACGTATCGTCTGCGCAAGCAGCTGACCTTACTTGATGCCACCCCCATAAGCGGTAAATTCGGCGGAGCCACAGGTAATTTTAATGCTCACCTGACGGCTTATCCCGATACTGACTGGCGTGAATTCGGCGCTAAATTCCTTAGCGACCGTCTTGGCATAGAGCGCGAGGAGTATACTACGCAGATATCCAATTATGACAACTTTGCCGCCATATTTGACGCATTGCGCCGTATCAACACTATAATACTTGATCTTGACAAAGATATGTGGCAATACATATCAATGGAATACTTCAAGCAGAAGATTAAAGCAGGCGAAGTGGGTTCGTCGGCAATGCCCCACAAGGTCAATCCGATTGATTTCGAGAATTCTGAAGGCAACCTTGGTATAGCCAACGCTATTCTCGAGCATCTTGCCTCCAAGTTGCCCGTATCGCGTCTGCAGCGCGACCTCACTGACTCAACCGTGCTCCGCAATATAGGAGTTCCGTTGGCTCACATGCTTATAGCCATCGCATCAACGCTTAAGGGCCTCAATAAACTGCTGCTTAATGTCGATGCTATCAACAGCGACCTTGACAATATGTGGAATGTCGTTGCCGAGGGCATTCAGACTATACTGCGCCGTGAAGGTTACCCCAAGCCTTACGAGACACTCAAAGAGCTCACTCGCGTAAACACTACGGTGACAGTTGAAAGCATAGCATCGTTTATCGATACACTTAATGTCAGTGAGCAGGTCAAGGAAGAACTTAAGAAACTTAGCCCTCATACTTATACCGGTTATTGATTGCGGTTGACGCATATATTAAAAAACTCTAAAACGCCCCGGTGTTGAAAAAATCGGGGCGTTTTCTATATAAATATACTTATGAAAATATTGTTTCAATCAAATAAAAAACTTAATTTTGCATCGTTTCGCTTAAAAGGCAGTACTAATGTACTTTAGGTGCAACACCGATGTATTTTTCTTGTCAACTTTTAAATTTACATTACGTTCTATTAATTTAACTATTAAACGTTTAATTTCTAATCAAGGCAAAGCCTGAATCGCCGAGAGGCAGAAACTTAAATTTATTTTTAACGTACCGAAGTTATGGATAACAACGAAGAAAAGAAACCAAAACGGCCAAGAATTGGGGAAAACCGTATCGCAGCGTCATCAGACGGCGAAAACAACTTCAGCAGTAAAGTGGATCACGGTCAGCAGGGCGACTACCATTCTCCCGAAAACGGGCACCGCGAATACAATAGCTATGACCGTCCTTACCAGCCCAGACCTTATAATAACCGTCAGCAGGGCGGCTATAATAACCGCTATAACAATCAAGGCGGTTATAACAACAATCGTCAGCAGGGCGGCTACAACAACCGCTACAACAATCAAGGCGGTTATCAGCCTCGTCAATATCAGCCTCAGCAGGGTGTAGAGGGTGCTGAAAATACGGCTGACCAGTCGGCGGAAGGCTATGCTCCGTCCTCACAGCCTGAAGGCTACAATGCATATCGTCCCTCCGGCTATAATAACAATCGTCAAGGCGGTTACAACAACCGTCAGCAGGGCGGCTACAACAACAATCGTCAGGGTGGTTACAACAACCGTCAGCAGGGCGGCTATAACAACAATCGTCAGGGCGGTTACAACAACCGTCAGCAGGGCGGCTATAACAACAATCGTCAGGGCGGTTACAACAACCGTCAGCAGGGCGGCTACAACAATAATCGTCAGGGCGGCTACAACAATCGTCAGCAGGGCGGCTACAACAACAATCGTCAAGGCGGTTACAACAATAACCGTCAGCAGGGCGGCTATAACAACAATCGTCCTCAAGGCGGCAACCGCGGCTTCAATGCTCCGCGTCAGGGCAAGAGTTTCGTTCCGCGTCCTAAACGCATCGAGTATGAAATGCCTATACCCGATCCTAACGAGCAGATACGTCTGAACAAGTTTATGGCCAATGCCGGTATATGCTCGCGTCGCGAGGCTGATGAATTCATCCAGCAGGGTCTTGTAAAGGTCAACGGTGAGGTCGTTACCGAGCTCGGTACCAAGATTTCGCACAACGACGTGGTCGAATATGACGAAAAGGTAGTTACTCTTGAGAGCAAGTGCTATATACTTCTCAACAAGCCTAAAGATTGTGTGACTACCAGCGATGACCCCAACGGCCGTACTACTGTCATGGATCTTGTAAAGGGCGCCTGTGACGAGCGTATATATCCTGTGGGACGTCTTGACCGCAACACCACAGGAGTGCTTCTTCTCACAAATGACGGTGACTTGGCATCTAAGCTGACTCATCCTAAATACGTGAAGAAAAAGATATATCATGTATGGACTGACAAAGATATATCGGAAGATGACATGCAGGCTATCGCCGACGGTATAGAGCTTGAGGACGGACCGATACATGCCGATGCTATCAGCTACGCTACCGACACCGACCGCAATCAGGCCGGTATCGAGATCCACTCCGGACGCAACCGCATCGTACGCCGTATATTTGAGAGCCTCGGCTATCATGTCACTAAACTTGACCGTGTATACTTTGCCGGCCTTACAAAAAAGAATCTTCCGCGCGGTCGCTGGCGCTATCTGACTCAGGAGGAGGTCAACTTCCTGAAGATGGGGTCTTTTGAATAAAATAACTGACTATACAATCATTTTTCAATGAAACGTACAAAAATAATCGACCTTTTCCGCCCCGAACTTTTAGGCAAAGAGGTGTGTGTCATGGGATGGGTGCGTACCCGTCGCGGCAACAAGCATGTGCAGTTTGTCGCTCTTAACGACGGCTCTACCGTAAAAAACGTGCAGATCGTTTTTGATATGGCGCAGTTTACCGACGAGCAGCTAAAGCCCATCACCACAGGTGCCGCCATAAAAGTCGACGGAACTCTTGTCGAGTCAATGGGCAAGGGACAGTCTGTCGAGATACAGGCCGGTGCGCTTGAAATATTCGGTACCGCCGATCCGGAGACTTATCCTTTGCAGAAAAAAGGGCACACACTGGAATTTCTGCGTGAAAAAGCTCATCTGCGCCCGCGCACCAATACGTTCGGAGCAATACTCCGCGTGCGTAGTGCGTTGGCCTTTGCTATACATAAGTTCTTTCAGGAACGAGGCTTTTTCTATCTGAATACTCCCCTTATCACGGCAAGCGATTGTGAGGGTGCGGGAGCTATGTTTCAGGTGACCACGCTTGACCTCAACAATCTGCCCAAGAATGAAGATGGCAAAGTTGACTACTCGGCCGACTTCTTCGGCAAGTCTACCGCCCTCACCGTGTCGGGCCAGCTTGAAGGCGAACTCGGAGCTACTGCTCTCGGCGCCATATATACTTTCGGTCCTACATTCCGTGCCGAGAACTCAAATACTCCTCGTCATTTGTCGGAATTCTGGATGATTGAGCCGGAAGTGGCGTTTTTCGACATCACCGACAACATGGACCTTGCCGAGGACTTTATAAAATATTGTATTAGGTATGCTCTTGACAATTGCCGCGATGATATCGACTTCCTTGCCGAGCACTATGACAATGAACTTGTTGACCGACTTAAGTTTGTCCTTGACAATGAGTTCGTGAGGCTGTCCTATACCGACGGAGTCAGAATACTCGAGGAGTCTAAGCATAAGTTTGAATTCCCGGTTTACTGGGGAGCCGACCTGCAGAGCGAACACGAGCGTTATCTTGTAGAGGAACACTTTAAGAAACCGGTTATTCTTACCGATTATCCTAAGGAAATAAAGGCTTTCTATATGAAGCTCAACGACGATAATAAGACCGTCAGGGCTATGGATGTGCTTTTCCCGAAGATAGGTGAGATTATCGGAGGTTCGGAGCGTGAGGAGAACTATGACAAGCTGAGCGCGCGTATTGAAGAACTTGACATACCGATGAAGGACATGTGGTGGTATCTTGACACCCGTCGTTTCGGTACTGTGCCTCACGCGGGCTTCGGTCTCGGGTTTGAACGACTCGTATTGTTTGTTACCGGTATGACCAACATACGTGATGTCATCCCATTCCCGCGTACACCTAACAATGCAGAATTCTGATGAACTGAACTGCAGGATTTAATTGACATTCATAAACTAATCAAGGCCGGGTCAGAACAGAGACTCGGCCTTGGTATTTTATGATGCTGTTTTTATTGGCAGCAGGGGTGCGGTCAGTCGGCGGCTTCTGCATTTATGCGGAAGATTGAAAAGTTGACAGAGCCGTATACACGGTGTTCCGTGAAGTGGGGGAGTGCCGAGAAGTCATAAGCCTTTGAATGCTCAATTATGACAATGCTGCCGGGGCGCAGCATGGAGGAGCCGAGTATCATTTCGGGCACCTTTGAAAAGTCGGGCAGGTCATAGGGGGGATCGGCAAATATAATGTCAAACTGCTTGTCGCACGTGTCGATAAACTTAAACACATCGCCCTTGATGACCGATATGTTTTTTATGTCGAGCTGTTGTGCCACCTGTTTTATGAATTTGTATTGGGTTGCCGCTTTCTCCACGCAGGTGACCCATTCGCACTCTCTCGAAAGAAGCTCGAATGTTATGGCTCCTGTGCAGGCAAATAGGTCGAGAGCGGTCAGGCCTTCAAAATCGACCATATTTTCAAGCACATTGAATATATTTTCGCGGGCAAAGTCTGTAGTAGGGCGTGCCGATATGTTGGTGGGCACGTTGAAGCGGCGTCGGCCGTATTTTCCTCTTATTATTCGCATAGTGGCAGTACTATTAAATCAAATGGTGCCGTCAAGGCCTCCTTGCCGGCTTTAAACATTGTTGACGGGAATATGGCCGGCATGACGTAGCCGATATATTCGCGCAGTATCGGTGTCAGTTCTTCGCGGACTTCGGCGTTTCCGGCAAGTAGCACCTCATTATTGCGGTCAGAGCATCCGAGAGTCTCCCGGCACGCCATTATATAGTACACGGCATCGGCTATGTTGTCAAACTCAAACGTGTTGGCGAGCAGCAGACAGTCATTGCCGAAAGCGAGTATGTCAAGCGATTTTTGTCGTAGATTCACATAGACTCTTCCTGTATGACCGAGTTTGCTGTTGTTGAAAAAATAGCGGCACAGGGGAGTGAGGTGGTGTGTGATGGCAGGGTTGTTGAATGTGCGCCGCAGAAATGTCGCGGTTTCTTCAGGTATTTTCATCATCATAGCTACCGACAGCGAGGGTATGCGGCTTATTATCAGCTCTTCGGCTGTGTCGTCATCGGGCAGAAGCATATCGGCTACAGTTTCCTGCATATCGGTGTCGGCCGAAATTTCGTCCGGTACGGCGGCCACGCGGGTGGTGTCGATGATTATATGCGAGCTGTTGAAGTCACCGAGGAGGAGCGGATTGTCATATACTGTCTCTTCGAGGGCCTTTATCCATGTTAGCGAGGAAGTATCGAGAGGTATGCGCCGGTATAACAGCGAGTCGGGTCGCGAGCCGTTGTATAGCATCACGTCCAGTGCCGCGGAGTTGAGGCGCATGGCCAGATTCCACATTCGTGGCTCGCTGATTATGTCTTTGCCGAGAACTGTACCGCTCATATGATTCAGAACCTGTTGTTGCGTAAATTGCCGAAGCCGTTGTTCATGCCGTTGCCTAAGTTTCGTGTTCCGTTGGAGTTGCTCGGTCCGAAGAAGTTGCCGTCATCGTATCCGTCATCCTCTTCGTCGTCATATCTCGTACGGCCGTCTTCGTCTATGTACGATCCGTCTTTATTGCGGCGTTTCTTTTCTTTAGGCTTGTTCTTTACAATCTCTTTAGGCTTCTGGAGGTCTATTGCCGTCTCGTATATATCCCATGACTGTTCTACGTCCCAGTTCTTTTTCAGGACTAATTTCTTGGGGAAATAATAAACTTCCTCGGGCTGTATGCTGTCATGAAGGTTGCCGGTGTCGTACTCTCCGTTGCCGTTGCGGTCTATATATAGCCGGGCGTAAAAAGTGCCGGATTGCAGATGAGGAAACGATGCCACACCGTCAATCAATGGGGCTGTCGCTACCGGCTTGTCGCTCTTGTCGAGAATCTCGACTACGGCGGAGTCTCTTACTCCGGTTATGTTGAAGAACAGTGATGAATAGTCTTCGAGTTTCCTTACGGTAAACTCGTGTTTGAACGGGGAGTTCCATTGGTTGTATATGCTGATTACGGATGCCGAGTCAACCGAGTATCGGTATTTTACTCCCGGTTCCCACTTCATATTTAGCTTATAGCGCATGAGGTTGAAAGAATCGACCCGTTCGAGTGGAGGAGCCGCTATGGTGTCCCATATCGTGTCGCGCATTATCTCCATATGGAGGCCGTTCTGCAATATGGTTTCGACCGGCTGGTCCGTCTCAAACAATAAAGGCGCATATACTTCCTGAGTGTTGCCGCTTCTGGCATTTATATTTAGAAATGTGAGCTTTGCCGCCTCTGCCGCTTCTATGGAGTCTATGTTTTCACCGTTTTTCTCTGCTTTTTTACGGCGTTTTTCCGCTTTTTTAGCCGCTTCCTCTTTCTGTCGGGCCTCCTCCTTTGCTCCTTTGAAAAGTACTCTGAGGGTGTCGGTGGTCCATGTCAGCATATCCAGTGTGTCGGTACGTAGATATTTTACCTCCAGCATCATGGTGTCCTGTGCCATGAGTGCGGTATCGGTAATGAAGTATTCGAGCGTATCGAGTGTGGCCACTGTATTCAGGCGAGTCCATGAATCGATGGGGCGTCCGGAGTCAACACCGTTTATTATAGTGATCTCGGGCAGAGTGTCTGATGCAGTCGAGAAGTTGAATAGCAGCCTCTTGCGGTCGGGACGGGAGTAGTCTTTCAGATACTGTGGCTGGTATCCCTCGTTAAACCATGTGAGAAGTATGTCATTTGGATAGAATGACGTTACTTCATGGTCGACTATGGTGTCGATGCCTTCGGTTGTATATATGGTGTCGCGGTGCGATGACCGTTCTGCATAGGGCGATATGGTCACGTCGTAAAAGGCTATGTCCTCGGAGCGGTCCCAGTGATAGTCGCGGTTTATGTCGTTGATGGCAAATATGCGGTAGTCTCCGGGCTTGAGGCCTCTGATAGTGAATTGCCCGAGTTGGTTGGTCTTGGCTATTCGTTCCATGGGCAGTGTTGTTATGGCGGTGTCCGACGGGTTGCTGTATACGCCTACGAGCATGCCTTGCGCCGGTTCCAGAGTGCGGGCTTCGAAAACCATTCCCGATATGCGTAGTGAGTCTATCGAGTCGCCTGTGGCGAAGTCTATCGCGAAGCCGTCGAGTATATTGCCTTCGTTGAGGTCTTTTATAGCGTCGGAGAAGTCGATGGTATACGTGGTGTTGGGCAGCATGGTGTCACGCAATTCCACGGTAAGACGTTTGCCGTTGGCTGTTATTGACGGTATGCTCTTCTGAGCCGGCGACACAACCACTTTCGTCATTACATCCTCGACCTGAATGTTTTCGTTGAAGTCTACGGTTATTTTGTTGGTTTTAACACCCTTCGAGCCTATTGCCGGATTGCTCTGCACGTAGTAGGGCGGTTCTATGTCGTAGTCACCTCCGGTGGGCCGGCCCATAGATGCGCATGCCGCGAGAAACAGCAGCGCCGCCACAACAGGCAGTGACCTCATATGTCTTGCTTCGTTTCTTTTCATAATTACAAAGATACGGTTTTTCCCATAATTGGTAAAGTTTGGTGTGGTTTTTAAACGTCCTGTCGGGATATATGCGAATTTGATGTAGTATATTAGTACTGTGGCTTTTTTGTATTGCAGAATGAAGTCTGTGAAAGTTACCATAGGTTATGTTTGTGCACATCGGATACTTGTTTAGTCTCATTTCGATGCTATACTTTGTCGCAAGGGAAAGTGAATAGAATTATCGTTTTGCCTCTTATTGGAAGATTTCGAATATAGATTCAGATAAATTTATTGTGAATCTGATTGCCGATTGACAAAAAAGTCTTATCTTTGCGGTCGAATTATCGGCCTCGGGGTGTAGCACAGTTGGCAGCGCGCCACGTTCGGGACGTGGAGGTCGGAAGTTCGAGTCTTCTCACCCCGACATAAAAGACAGGTATGGCTTTTTGCCATGCCTGTCTTTTATATATATCATCCGCAAAATCTGTGGAACAGTGGGGCCGGCAGATTGGAGTCAGCTGCAAACTACGTTTGAACTATTAAAATGCAACAGATTGGTAGGGGCGCCAGTAGCACGGCGCCCGCATATCCGGACGGCCATACAAGAGGCCATGCGGGTCGCAGCCGGATGCCGTGGTACCGGTGTTCCTGCCAACATTGGCGCTGGTTGACAAGCGTTTTTTACATTGCGTTTCGTGGTATTAAGTGTTTTATTGTTTTTTAACTTCGGTGGGCTGCGCTTCGGCACGGCATAGGCGTTATCTTTGCATTAGAAAAATATTAATATAGACAAACGTTTATTTATCATGGACAAAACTAAAAAGACTACGATAAAGAAAGGCGCTGATACGGCTAATCCTGCTGCGGCGAAGTTAAGTGCTCTGACTCAGGCTATGGAGCGCATCGAGAAAAATTTTGGACGCGGTTCGATAATGAAACTCGGCGATGACCGTGTAGAGGATATCGAAGTGATACCTACAGGTTCGATAGGACTTAATTTTGCTCTTGGGGTAGGAGGATTTCCTCGCGGACGTATCACCGAAATTTACGGACCGGAGTCTTCCGGTAAAACCACGTTGGCCATCCATGCCATAGCCGAAGCGCAGAAAAAGGGCGGGATAGCGGCTATAATCGATGCCGAGCATGCTTTTGACCGTTTTTATGCCGAGAAACTTGGGGTGGATGTCGATAATCTGCTTATCGCGCAGCCCGATAACGGAGAACAGGCTCTTGAGATAACCGAGCAGCTGATAAGATCGTCGGCTATTGACATAATCGTAATTGACTCTGTGGCCGCACTTACTCCAAAGAGTGAGATCGACGGTGATATGGGAGAGCGCAGTGTGGGACTTCAGGCCCGTCTTATGTCGCAGGCCATGCGCAAACTGACCGGTACCATATCTCGTACCAACACATGCTGTATATTTATCAACCAGTTGCGTGACAAGATCGGAGTTATGTTTGGCCCATCCGAGACCACAACAGGCGGTAATGCGTTGAAATTTTATTCGTCGGTACGTGTTGACATACGTTCGGCCACCACTATCAAGGACGGCGAGGATGTGCTTGGTCGCCGTACCAAGGTCAAGGTGGTTAAAAATAAAGTGGCACCTCCATTCAAGCGTGCCGAGTTCGACATAATGTTCGGTGAAGGCATCTCTCGCTCGGGTGAGATACTTGACCTCGGTGTGGAATTGGGCATCATATCCAAGAGCGGTTCTTGGTTCAGTTATGATGGTTCTAAGTTGGCTCAGGGCAGTGTGGCCGCCAAACGCATGATAGCCGATAATCCTGAACTTGCCGATGAACTCGAAGCTAAGATTATGGAGGCTCTGAAAGGCGGCGACAGCGAGGCCAAGACTGCCAAGCCGAAAGTTAAGTTGAAAAGTGCCGCTTCCGATGACAAGAAAGCGAGCGAGCCGTCGGCCGACAGCTTGTTTGAAGATGATGAGGAGTTTCCCGATGATTTCTCAATCGACGAGGATGCTCTTGACGATTGAAATATGAACGACTTATATTGATGATTTTACGGCCCACCGTCAAGTGGGCCGTAAAAGTTTAGTTTACACCCAATAGTTCAATATCGAATATGAGTGTCGAGCCGCCCGGTATGCCGGGTTGCGATAGTTTTCCATAGCCCATCTCCGCCGGTATGTAGACTTCCCACCGGTCGCCGACATGCATCTGCTGAAGAGCGATTATCCATCCTTGTATAAGATCGCGCAGACGCATTGCCAATGGCGTGCCACCACGGCTGCTGTCAAATTTTTTACCGTTTATTGTCCGTCCGGTATAGTGTACCGTGACAACGCTGTTGCTGTTGGGGCTCGGTGCGCCGGGTTTCGCATGTGCTATGGGTTTATAAAATATGCCTTTGTCTATAGGCTTTACACCCGGTTCTTGCGATTTTGCAGCAAGCCATTCACGGTTGTGTTGTATATATTCGGCTTTTGCCATTGTATTATTATTTATAATGTGGTTTCCGGCACTTCGTGTCGCAGGTCGTAGTGGTTGCGCAATGCTTCAAAGCTGTCGGGCGAGGTTTTCAGTGCTTTTGTATCTGTTGCAGGGGAGTAGCTTGCGGCAATTGATGCGAGGGTCACATTGGCGGCTGCTCCTGCCGGCACTGCTTCTTCGGGCGCTATGTCGGGCAGGTTGAAGAAGCCGGTGACTGCTTTGAGCGCCATTGCCGTAGCTCTTACCTTGCCTTCTCGCGAGTAGCCCGCTATATGTGGGGTGGCTATGGCGGCCTTGTCGAGAAGACGGCGGTTTATTTGCGGTTCTCCTTCCCAGCAGTCTATTGCTGCATTGGATACTTGTCCGTTGTCTATGGCATCGATAAGAGCTTCGTTGTCGATTACGGGGCCGCGTGCGCTATTGATGACAAGTGGGCGCTTGGCGAGTTTGTCGAAAAAATTTTTATCGGCCATGTGAAATGTCGCATGATTGCCCTTGCGTGTCAACGGTGTATGAAAGGTGATTACGTCACATTGTCGGGCTATAGTGTCCAAGTCAGTGAAGCCTTCGCCTCCCTCTGCTTCGGCACGCGGGGGATCGCAACATAATACATTCATGCCGAGGGCTCGGCCCCAACGTGCTATGACGCTGCCGACATTGCCCACACCCACTACGCCCAGAGTTATGGCTTCGGGTGGGCGTACATCATTTTGCCGGTTCATGACTTCTGCAATGGAAGCGAAGACATATTGGGCTACGGCCGGCGCGTTGCATCCGGGTGCATTGGCCACCGTTATGCCCGCTTCCTTGCAGTAATCAAGGTCTATATGGTCGGTGCCTATGGTAGCTGTGGCTATCAGACGGCAGCGGCTTCCTTCAAGAAGTCCCTTGTCGCAACGTGTGCGTGTACGGGTTATGAGCGCGTCGGCGTCAAGCATTTTTTCGCGGTTTATCTCCTCTGGAGCAAGATAGTTAATCTCGGCCCAAGGCTCAAGTAGCCCCTTTATGAAGGGTATGTTTTTTTCTACGATTATTTTCATATGGCTATGTTCCAGATATAAAGCATTACATATATAGCTATAACGCTTAGGATGCCGATATAGCTGCGCAACATATTGTTTATAGTGAAAAAATGTCCTATCTGAATAGCTGTGCAGCAATTTAGCATGGGCAGATAGATGACCAGATGGGAATAATCGGCTATCACAAGCAGTACGGTGACCAGTGAGAGCACTATCCAGAAGCCGTTGTAAGCACGGGTGCGTGAGTTGTATCCGTAGATCTTGATGACATTGAATATGCCGAAGCCCATACCTAAAAACAGATTGACCCCCGTATATACCAGTATCAGTGCTATCTCGCGGGTGTCAAGCGCTTTGAATATGCTGACAAACTCCGGCATGGCGAAGCTGTCGGGTGAGATGATGCCGAACCCCCACATGATCCAATAGGGCACGATTATGCCTATGAGCGATGCCAGAAGGCCGCGGAAAGTAAAACACTGCATCTGAAAGGTGCCTATCAGAAACGCCAGTATATAGGCGGCATAAGCGTAGTCGGTAAGAGACCCGAAGCTAAGCAGGCAGAATGAGAGAAATATGCGTCGGGTGCGCTCTGTCCGCTGGAATGTGGTGAAAAACGGTATGACGGCGAGCATTACCACAAAGCATATGAGAGTGCCGTCATAAAGTTGTCCCATCAGTGACGGGAGCGCGCCCTGCATGATAAGAAACATGCCGGCAAGCAGCATCGATACCGAACGTATGATGTTGAAGCGGCGATTCATGTACAGCATCGTGCCGGCTATGCCCAGATTGAGCGCGAGATTTATGCCCAACGACAGCCCGCGGCCGGTGATCCATTCGTTGGCCGACGGCAATCCGAAGCCGGTATTACCTGTCAGTGGCGATATGTCGCCGGCAAAATAAGCCGTCACGGTTCCCGCCATTGATGCTGCAAGCATCAGGAGGAAACCGTAACGGGAGTGTAAAAATGCGGTTAGTTCCTGTTCTTTCACTTACGAAGTAATACAAGTGTCGAACCCTGTTATTTTTTTTGCTGCAGGGCTATAAGGTCCTGTCCTATGTCGCGACGCACGTATTTACCGTCGAAGTTTATGACAGATACATTTTCGTAGCTCTTTTTAAGCGCTGAGGCAATATCCTTGCCATAGGCGCTGACGGCAATTACACGGCCGCCGGTCGTGACAAGCTCGCCCGATGCGTTGCGGCCGGTACCGGCTTGAAATACAAAGCATTCGTGAGCGTTGTCAATACCGCTTATGGGTTTGCCTTTTTCGTAATCGCCCGGATATCCGCCCGATACCATCATTACGGTTACGGCTGTTCTGGGGTCTATGACCATGGGCTTGTCGCCGAGTTGGCCGAGAGCGGCATCGTGCATGAGTTCGAGAAGGTCGCTTTCTATACGGAGCATAACTGCTTCGGTCTCGGGGTCGCCCATGCGTACATTGTATTCGATTACTTTCGGCTCGCCCTCGACATTTATGAGCCCGAGAAATATGAAGCCGCGGTATTCGATGCCCTCTTCAGCAAGACCTTTGACCGTCGGCTCGATGATACGTGTGCGTACTTTCTCCATGAAAGTGTCATCGGCAAACGGTACCGGGCTCACTGCTCCCATGCCTCCGGTGTTCAGTCCGGTATCGCCTTCGCCGATGCGTTTATAGTCTTTGGCTACGGGTAATATGCGATATTCTTTTCCGTCGGTGAGCACAAATACCGAGCACTCGATGCCGGAGAGAAATTCCTCTATGACAACCGTGGCCGACGATGACCCGAACATGCCTGAAAGCATTTCTTTAAGTGATTTTTTCGCTTCGTCGAGAGAGTCAAGTATGAGCACGCCCTTGCCGGCCGCGAGGCCGTCGGCTTTCAGTACGTAGGGCGCTTTCAGTCCTTCGAGAAACCGGTATCCTTCTTCAAGAGTATCGGCTGTGAAGCTCTGGTAGCGGGCTGTGGGTATGTCGTGGCGCTGCATGAAGCGCTTGGCGAAGTCCTTGCTGCCTTCAAGACGCGCGCCCTCTTTGCTCGGACCGACCACAGGCACGTTTTTCTCTTTGAAGTAGTCGTATATGCCCTTCACCAACGGATCTTCGTTGCCCACGACTATCAGGTCGATATGATGGTCGGATACATATTGTTCTATGGCTTCGAAGTCGGTCGGCGATATATTGACGTTGGTACCGTATTCTGTTGTACCGCCGTTGCCGGGTGCTATATATAACTTGCGCAGTAGGGGACTTTGGCTCATTTTCCATGCCAGTGCCGATTCGCGGCCTCCCGAGCCGAGAAGTAGTACTTTGTATCCGTTCATGATTTATACTGTATGGTTTATTTTAATTTTTTTCTTTGTTGTTGTCGCCCGTGCGCCAGCCTTTACGGGAGCGCATTGTGGGTATTGACGGTTTTTTGCCTGTTATCATCTTCAGTGCTTTTTCATTGCGTCTTACGGCAAGCGGATTCTCTGCGATTGTTGTCTCCGGTTTGGGCATCCGGGCTTCCTCTTTTTTTTGCCGTCCGAGTTTTTTTGCTTTGTATTTGTCTTCGAGCGGGCTCGGTTTTCCGGCGGGACGCCGGTTGCCTCTGCGTCGGTCATCTTTGTTGCCGTCCTTTCCTCCGAACCCTTTTTTGCGGGCCGCTATGCGCCACTCGCTGTCGGTAAGCCGTCGTGGTGCTTTGCCTTTCCCCTTTGAATCCGTTGATTCTTTACGCAGCGAATTTCCGCTCTTGCGGAAGCTCTTGTAGTCGCCTTCAAATATGATATATTCGCGTAGCTCGCATTCGAGCGAGCCGTTAAGCATCGGCATCTTTACCGAAGGAGCGAGACCTATGCGCTTGAAGTAGTCGTCCTGATAGCCTATTATCCATGCGTGATATCCTTTGAACACGTTTTTGAGCTTGTTGCCTATCATTTCATACAGCCCGTCCATATCGGCCACCGATATGCGCTCGCCGTATGGCGGATTGGTGACAAGCACTCCGCCGGCAGGAGCTTCGGTCCATTGTGAAAGCGGTTTGATGCTTAGGTCGATATAGCGGCCCACACCTGCCTGCTTGATGTTTTTCTCCGCTATGGCTATGGCTTTGGGCGATATGTCGCTTCCGTATATTTTGTAGTCAAACTCGCGCTCTCCGGAGTCATCGTTATACAGACGCTCAAAGAGTTCTTCGTCAAAATCGTTCCATTGCTCGAATGCGAAGTTTTTACGGTATACGCCGGGATTTATGTTTGCGGCTATGAGTGCGGCCTCAATGAGGAATGTGCCGGAGCCGCACATCGGATCCACCAGCGGGCACTCGCCGTGCCAGCCGCTTTTCAGTAGTATGCCGGCGGCAAGCACTTCATTGATTGGTGCATCGGTCTGTGCCACACGGTAGCCGCGCTTGTGGAGCGACTCGCCCGATGAATCGAGCGACAGGGTCACGCGATTTCCGTCGATGTGCGCGTTTATTATGACGTCAGCGTCCTGAAGCCTGACGCCGGGGCGTTTGTCTGCTCCGAAGCGGTCTTTGAAAAAGTCCACTATGCCGTCTTTGACGCGGTAGGTCACATAGCGCGAGTGGGTGAATGTATCGGAGTTGACCACGGAGTCTATCGAAAAGGTCTTGTCGACAGACATTATGCTTGTCCAGTCGAAGTCCTTCGTCATCTCATACAGAGTGTCGGGGTCATCGGCTGTGAACTTGACAATGGGTTTAAGTATGCGCAGTGCCGTGCGGCAGCAAAGATTGGCTTTGTACATCAGCTCTTTGTCGCCTTCAAATGCTACCATGCGTCGGCCTGCTGTCACGTTTTGTGCTCCGAGGTCGGTTAGCTCTTTGGCCAGTATCTCTTCCAATCCCTGAAAGGTCTTGGCTACCATTTCGTAAGTTTCGGTTTTCATCAATGCTTCAGTCTTAATACGTTATTGGCTTTGGCTTGTATAAGTTTTTCTCCCGGAGCGACATTTTCGGTCACCCATATATTGCCTCCTATCACTGCGTTGTCGCCTATGGTTATGCGTCCGAGTATGGTGGCGTTGGAGTATATTATCACGTTGTTGCCTATGATCGGGTGACGAGGCTCGCCTTTGACAGGATTGCCGTTTTTGTCGAGATCAAAGCTTTTGGCTCCTAATGTTACGCCTTGATATATCTTCACGTTGTGCCCCACTATGGCTGTTGCCCCGATTACAATGCCTGTACCGTGGTCAATGGTAAAGGCTTCGCCTATGGATGCTGCGGGGTGTATGTCTATACCGGTCTCGCTATGGGCCATCTCGCTTATCATTCGCGGAAGTATGGGCACATCAAGAAGTACCAGCTCATGGGCTATGCGATAGTTGCTTATCGCTTTTATGCCGGGATAGCAGTATATCACCTCTCTGACTGATACCGCCGCCGGATCACCGTGATAAGTGGCTACGACATCGGTGTTTAGAAGCCTGCGCAATTCGGGCAGACGCCTTATGAACATGCATGCTTTGTCCGAGGCTTCGAGTTCGGCTTTTTCAAAATGTTGCGCTCTGTCCTTATGAAGTTCCATCGACATTCCCGCATGGATTTGTTCTGTAAGCAGTTTATAGAGCTTCTCTATCCAAAGTCCCGTGAAGTAGGGCAGATTGTTGCGTGTCACGTCGCTGTCTCCGAAAAAACCGGGGAATATGATAGCCCGCGCAAGTGCAATAATCTCTTTTACCGCACTTTGTGCAGGGAGCGGCTCTCCCCTCCAGTGCGATGGGCATATATTGGTAAGATCGTCGCCGCCTGACAGTGCAGTGGCGGTCTCACGCATAAGCAACTCATGTTGTGAATTAAGTCCTGTCATTTAACTGCAAATGTAGGCAAAAATCCAATATTATACAATTTTAAAATAATAGATGAGTATGGCTGTTTTGAAAACAAATGCCGTATTTCCCTTTAAAAAGCCTTTTCAATATTGTTTTTTTCTCAAAAAAAAGCCTTTTCAATATTGTTTTTTTCTCAAAAAAAGCCTTTTCAATATTGTTTTTTTTGTATCTTTGCAAATGAAAACGATTAATTGTATTGATTATGGAAAGTCTTTTTAATACCTATACACGGCGGATAAAATCGGTCAGGCTGAATTTTTACCGTTATCTATACTCCCGTATTGATTGGAATGACCGCCTTATAGCCATAAAGGGTGCTCGGGGCGTCGGGAAGACTACGCTTATATTGCAGCACATTAAAAATGACTTTCCCGATTTGCGCAAGGCCTTGTATGTGTCGCTTGACAATCTGTGGTTTTCCACCAATTCGCTTGCCCGGCTTGCCGATTATCACTATACCCACGGAGGTACACACTTGTTTCTTGACGAGGTACATCGTTATCCCGACTGGCAGACAGCCATTAAGAATCTGTATGACGATTATCCTGACCTGCACATAGTCTATACCGGATCGTCGATGCTTGAGATTGACCACAAGCAGGGCGACCTCTCGAGAAGGCAGATTGTTTATACTCTCGCCGGTATGTCGTTTAGGGAATATCTTAAGTTTGAGGGAATTGCCGATATTCCGCGGGTCGATATAAAGACGCTTCTGCAGAAGCACATGTCAATAGCCTCGTCGGTCACGGAGAGTGTCAGAATACTTCCTCTGTTTGAGAAGTATCTGCGGCAGGGTTACTATCCTTTCTATAAAGATACTTTCCAAGGCTATGGGATGAGGCTTCAGGATGTGGCGCGTCAGGTGATAGAGGCCGATATGCCGGCGGTGGACGACATACAGTTCTCCACCATAAGAAAGGTGAGAAAGATGCTCATGATTCTTGCCGGGAGAGTGCCCCACACTCCCAAGATGGCCGAGCTTTACCGTGAACTGGAGACCACCCGCGAGCAGGGACTCAAGATGCTCTACTCGCTTGAGCGTGGTGGACTGTTGTCGTTGCTTTCATATGAGCCGAAAAACTACCGCAATCTTTCGCGGCCCGACAAGATATATCTTGAGAATCCCAACCTCATGTATGCCCTCAGCGAGCGTGTCGATAAGGGTACGTTGCGCGAGACCTTTTTCTATAATCAGGTGAGTGCGGTCGAAGAAGTCCTTCTTGCTACTAAAGGCGATTTTCTTGTAGGACGTAATATGCTCTTTGAAGTAGGCGGCAGGAACAAGAGCTTCGATCAGATAAAGGACGAGCCCGACAGCTATCTGGCTATAGATGACGTCGAGGTCGGCTACGGCAACAAAATACCTTTGTGGATGTTCGGACTTCTGTATTAACCGCTTACCGGACGATGGCCGCGTGAAGTCTATGCGCTGTCGTTCGGTGGAAGCGGTTTTTATTTGCTTTTGCTCTTGACTTCTTTGTATATTTGTGTATAGATAATGTATTCTATCATTTGCAATGCGAAAGAGATTATCACCAATCATGCTGGCCGGTACGGGCAGTGATGTCGGCAAGAGTGTTATTGCCGCCGGATTGTGCCGTATATTCAGGCAGGACGGTTATGCGCCCGCCCCGTTCAAGGCCCAGAATATGGCTCTGAACTCCTATGCCACGCCCGACGGTCTGGAGATAGGCCGTGCTCAGGCGGTTCAGGCCGAGGCGGCCGGAGTGGAGTGCTGTACCGATATGAATCCGCTGCTGCTTAAGCCATCGGGCGAGCGAACGTCGCAGGTAGTCCTTAACGGACGTCCTGTCGGCAACCGTGACGCATATGAGTACTTCCGCCGCGAGGGTCGCGAAGAGCTGCGCTCCCAAGTACATGCCGCTTATGACCGTTTGGCTGAGCGTTATAATCCTGTTGTTATGGAAGGAGCCGGAAGTATCGCGGAGCTTAATCTTCGCGACAGCGACCTTGTCAACATGTCGATGGCCCGATATGCCGGCGCTGCCGTGATACTTGTGGCCGACATAGACCGTGGCGGGGTGTTTGCGAGCGTCTACGGCTCCGTGATGCTTCAGCGTCCCGATGACCGCAAGCGCATCAAAGGTATTATAATCAATAAATTTCGCGGCGATATGCGTCTTTTTGACGAAGGACGCGCTATTATCGAACGCATCTGCGGTGTGCCTGTGCTCGGTGTGGTGCCGTATCTTAAAAACATGGACATCGAGGCCGAGGACTCTGTGGCGCTTGAAAGAAAGTCTTGTCATGCAGTCGCCGGCAAAGTAAATGTGGCGGTCATAAGATTGGCCCACATATCCAACTTTACCGATTTTGATGCTCTTGATGCTCATGAGCGCATTCATCTGTATTATGCCCGGACTCCGGGCGATATAACCGACGCCGATATTGTCATTCTGCCCGGTAGTAAATCCACGATAGCCGACTTGCGTAAGCTCTTTGACAGCGGCATGGCCGAGGCGGTCCGAGCCGCGGCACGTTCGGGAAAGACCGTGGTAGGCATATGTGGCGGATACCAGATGATGGGTATTGAGATCGCCGACCCCGACGGCGTGGAGGGGAGTCCCGATACGGTGGCGGGACTCGGGCTGCTGCCGGTAAAGACGATAATAAAGGCCGAAAAAGTCACCCGTCGGGTCCGGTTTCGTTTCTTGGATGACGGGCGCGAGTGTATTGGTTACGAGATACATATGGGGGCCACTGCTGTTGAAGACGGTGCCGAGGCTCTCAATATGATTGACGGTGCGGTCCCCGACGGCTGCCGCTCAGGTAATTGCATGGGCAGTTATATACATGGACTCCTCGACAACGCTGCCGTGCTCGAATACATATTCGCATCGTTTCCGGAGGTCGCCATGTCGTTTGTCGACCGCACGGCATACAAGGAGAGCCGCTATAATGCGTTGGCCGACTTTCTGCGCGAATATATAGACATGGACCGTCTTTATAAAATAATGGAGTGTTATGACTGAAGGACATGGCGATGACATATACCGCTACGGCGCTGCGGTGCGCTATAATTTCAGCTCCAACATATTGTGCGGAGTTGATCATACCGCACTCATGGCGCATCTGGCATCGTGTATGGCTGCTGTAAGCAATTACCCTGAGCCGGTGCCTGTTACACTTGAGCGGCGTCTTGCTGATGAGGAGGGCGTGGAGCCTGACTGTATTGCGGTCACTAACGGTGCTACGGAGGCTATATATCTTATTGCGGGAGCCATGACGGATATGACATCGGCTGTTTTGCAGCCTGCGTTTAGCGAGTATGCCGATGCTTGCCGACTGTTTAACCATCGTGTATTGAACTGTATGTCGATGGACGATATTCCGCGCGATGCTGCTGTCGTGTGGTTGTGCAATCCCGGAAATCCCGCCGGACATGTTATCGGCAAGTCGCTTCTGACTGAACTGGTAACAAGCCGTCGTGACACTCTTTTCGTGATTGATCAGGCTTATGCCGACTACACGCTTAAGCCGGTCATGACCGGAGCCGAGGCTGTCGCATGCGGTAATGTCATACTGCTTAATTCGCTTACAAAGCGGTTTTCGGTTCCCGGGCTGCGCATAGGTTATGCCATAGGTCAGGCCCGTTTGCTTGACAGGTTGCGCCAACGGCGTATGCCGTGGTCGGTCAACGGTCCGGCTATTGAAGCCGCCTGTTTTCTTCTCGACCATAAACATGAATATGTCATAGATGCCCGGGCCATGCATGAGGAGGCGCGGCGGCTTTCCTGCGGTTTGCGTAAGCTCGGTGTGGCAGTGGAGCCTACTGACTGTAACTTTATATTGTGCCGTCTGCCTCACGGACGGTCGGGCGCACTTAAGGACTGGCTGATGGAGCGATACGGCATACTTATACGTGATGCATCCAACTTTTACGGACTCACGCCTGCGCATTTCCGTGTGGCCGTACAGGGCCGGCATGCCGACGATATATTGATCAATGCTATAGGACAATGGATGTCATTGTTGCAATAATGCCTTTGGTCGCAGGCTATTGCCTCGACTTGTCGCTTGGCGATCCGCTGTGGTTGCCTCACCCCGTGGTTGGCTTCGGACACATGATTTCGGCATGTGAGCGTCGTCTTAATAGAGGTGGCCACAGGGTTGCCAAAGGTGCGTTTACCGTCATCGGGCTTGTGCTGTCGGTGTACATGGCTGCATATTTTGGGTTGCGGCTTGTAGCTCCTGTATTATGGCTCGCGATGGCTGTGGAAGCGATATTTGTATTTTACTGCCTTGCCGGAACTACCCTTGCCGATGAGGTCCGTGGGGTGTTTCGTGCCGTGGACCTTTCGGTAGACAGCGGGCGGCGTCAGGTAGCGAGGATTGTGGGCCGTGACACCTCGTCTTTGTCGCCGCAGGAGGTAAGGATTGCCGCGCTCGAGACTCTTGCCGAGAACCTTAGCGACGGAGTTATAGCGCCTCTGTTCTGGTATCTGGTGCTTGGAGTGCCGGGCATGCTTGCCTATAAGATGGTCAATACTCTCGATTCGATGATAGGTTACCGTACGGCGCGGTACCGTGACTTCGGACGATTTGCCGCGCGCTTGGATGATGTGGCCAATTACATTCCGGCGCGTATGACCTCGGTTCTGATGATCGTGTGTGCCGCACGCCCGGGCCTTATATCTTTTGTAAGGCGTTACGGACGTGCCCACGCCAGCCCTAATTCGGGCTATCCCGAGGCGGCGATGGCCGGAATACTCCGATGTCGTTTCGGCGGGGCGCACGACTATTTCGGCGAGCGCGTCGAGAAGCCTTATATCGGCACTTGCGACCGTGAAATCAACACTCGCGACATGACCCTCGCCGTTAGAGTGTGCCGCCTTACGGAGGTTGTCGCGGTCATCTTGGTTGTGGCTGCCAAAATCATGTTGATGATGCTGGCTTAAAAATAATAAAGTGGTGAAAAACGCCAGTGTTGATTATTAAAATGTATTTTATGATAAACAGGAAGAGCATGGGCCGTATGAGGCTGATTTTATTGCCGGTGGTAATAATGATGTGTGCATTTTGCTCCGTTGCGCAGGTGCGGTTGAGCGAAGTCGGTCCCGGATATTGCCGTACGTCGGTAAATACCGCGGTGTTTCGTGCCGGTTCGCTGGTTACGCACGGCGAAGAGCAGTATGTGTCCTATTACGACGCCGATGGCTATGTCACACTCGGCAAGCGTCATATCGACAGTGACGGGTGGACCGTAAGACGCACTCAGTATAAAGGCAATGTGGCCGATGCCCACAATGTCATCAGCATCGGTGTCGATGGCGACGGTTATATTCATGTGGCTTTTGACCATCACGGCCATCCGTTGCGTTACTGCCGCTCGGTGCGGCCCGGATCGCTCGAACTTGGACAGCTTGAGCCTATGACCGGAGTCGATGAGAATGATGTCACGTATCCCGAATTTTACCGTTTGGCCGATGGCGACATGCTGTTTGCCTACCGTTCGGGAGCCTCGGGGCGCGGCAATCTTGTGCTTAACCGTTACTCGACGGTCGACCGCCGCTGGTCGAGGGTGCAGGATATACTCATAGACGGTCAAAACGAGCGCAACGCTTATTGGCAGATGCATGTCGATGCTTCCGGCACTATACACCTGTCGTGGGTGTGGCGTGAGACATGGCTCGTGGAGACCAACCATGACCTGTGTTATGCGCGTTCGTCCGATAACGGACTTACATGGCAGCGTTCCGACGGCACACCGTACTCTCTGCCCATAACTTTGTCTACAGCCGAAGTGGCATGGCCGGTACCGCAAAATTCTGAACTTATCAACCAGACCGGTATGACGGCCGATGTCGACGGACATCCTTATATAGCCACATACTGGCGCGATGCCGGCAGTGCGGTGCCCCAGTATCGTCTTGTTTGGCATGACGGTACGTCTTGGCATATGAATCAGGTGGGCGAGCGCAAGACCCCGTTCTCGCTTTCGGGCGGCGGAACGAAGATGATACCCGTATCGCGTCCGCGAATTGTGAGCGACGGTACCTCGGCTTGGTACATATTCCGCGACACGGAGCGCGGCAGCAGGGTGACGGTGGCGCGTACACGGCGCCTCGGCGAGGAGCCATGGACTTTTACCGACATGACTTCCTTCTCGGTAGATGCGTGGGAGCCTGTCGTTGACGTATCATTATGGAACTCCGCACGGCGGCTTGACATATTCGTACAGACTACCGCTCAGGGCGACGGTGAACGGGTGGCCGGCGATGCCGCCGAATCCACTCCGGTCTACGTACTTACCTGCCCTTAGTCGTCGACATCGCGTACGCAGCGCACGGGGCCTCCTACGGCCCGTCGCGAGTATCCGTAGCTTGTCTCGAACGGGTCTACCTCGCCCGGTGTGTGCAGGTGAAATATGTTCACACGTCCGCCTTCAGACGCCGATGAGGTGTGGTAGTTGCCGCACATGCCGTTGCGCCATGGGCGTCCTCCCATTGTGCGTAGCCCTTGACTCGGGAAGTATACCCACTTGCCAGTCTTCCACTCCTGAACATACATGCGGAAGCCTCGGTATGAAGCATTATCCGATGTGTGAACTGAGTTTATATTTCCATATTTGCCTCCGGTTGCATTTTTGCCGTCTATTGTGAAGCCGAGCCACATGTCGCCCGGAGGAACCATCCATCCGGCAGGGCATGGGTCGAAAATCGATTTTTCGGTAGCGCCGTTGTCCGAGAGCACACATCCCTCCGACACTGTATATTTCTTTGCGGTGGCATAAGGTTTGCCTCCCCAGAGGCTGTCGTTATGTTCCCAATACCAGTCGCCGTTGTTGACACAGTCGGCGTCGTTGCCGGTATTGGATTCCTTGCCTGATTTTACCGGGCTGATGAAGTGGGTGGGATGTTCTATTGTGTAGGGTATGTTGCCTGTCGATGCACTGGCGGCTTCCGTGCTGAACAATTCAGTGGTATGTACAGCTCCGGTAGTGTTCATGGCGATTGCTTTGTTTTCGTTATCGCGCAGATCACCGACATTTCCCCTGCTGTATTGATAGTAGTCGACATGATAGTCTATGTCGCCTATGGGAAATGGGTCTTTGCGCCCCCATTGGTATACACAACCGTAAGTGAGGCGACCGTAAGCGTTGGGGTCGGCTGATTTCGCACCGAGGTTGCATTTCATCAGCGACCGTCCTTTGACACTGCGTATATTGCCGGTCGTTATGATGCCGCTCTCGTTCCATCCGAATGTATTGTAAGGTATTGCCTCATCAAGATTGGCCGGGCTATCGTTGTTGACCCAGATGTGCCATGACCACAGTATATTGTTGGCGCTGTTGTAGGCCGCTATTACTGCATTGCCTACCGCGCTGCCCGCTTTGACATGGATGCGGTCGTAACTGTCGAACCATACTTTGTCGCCTTTTGTGTTATCGCCTATGACGTTGACAAACTGCCACAGTATTTTTACATGGTCTATTTTCTTGGCGGGGTCTTTCTTGTTCACATAGTCGGAGTATTTCCATCCGCCGCCGGTTTCGGTGCGGTTATAGGGGTCAAACATGATCTCCTCTTTGAAGCCGAGCACATAACAGTTGGCGGGGGCTGCGAGCACACGGTCGTCGCGGTTCTCCGATTTTATATTTAGCGTTATATTGTAGTTGTGGTTGCGGCGTACGTTGAAGTCGTTATAGTCGTTCTCGCCGAGGTATATGGTGTACAGATAGTTGGACCCGTTGGTTTTGGACGATACGAAGAGCTGTACATAGAGCGCTTTGTCGGGAGCGTCGTTGTTTTTCAGCTTCGGATCGGTGTTCGTGGTCTTTCCTCGTCGGTTGGCCGGCATGTAGAAGGTGTATACGCTGCCTGATACAAGCTGCTTGTCAAGAGTTACGGAGCGCGTGGCAAAATCATCGCCGATAGGATAATTCTCCTCCTTTGGCGTCTCTTCCATGCGCATGTCCTCGGGCATGTTGTTGATTATGACGCGGTTCACGACCAGTCCTTTTGCAGCTTCTGCCGTCACGTACTTGAAGCTTATCTTTGCCATCATTCGCGTCAGGTGTATGTCTATCGGGTCGAGGTCAGTCTCTTTGCGTATGGTGTCTTTTACGGAGCCTTCCATGAGCAGATACTCGTCTTCTCCCATCTCTACATTATCCTCTGTGAAGGGGTACTTGTAGTCTATGAATTTTTCCTGAGTGGACAGGTCCTTGTCCTTGGCCCATTCGGGGTCGCATGTGTTGGCGAGGACAAATACGCGGCTGTCGTTTCCTTCTGCCAGACGTATGTTCAGTTTTCTGATCTCTGTCGATGTCACTTCATAATATCGTGGCGCTATGAGCTGCTTTCCGTTGTTGTCGTACTGGAACACCCATATGTCGTGGAGCGCTTCCTCGGCCGCTTTTTCGGGGTCATCGGCAGTGTCATCGCCTTCGGCGCGCGACGGTATGTCGTTGACGAGGGGCTTGCCTATGAGGGTGGGCTTGTCGGTGTGTAGCCGCAGAGGCACCTCGAAAGTCTCGGCCCGGTCGCCGGGGAGTGCGTCGGTGTCGATTATCGTGTCGTTGAAGCGTTCGTCACTGCACGAAGCTGTCATAAGCAACAGCGCCGTAGCCGATATGTTGATAAGTTTTGCAAAAACTGCCATTGCGGATAAAGTCAATAAAAATTAAGTTATGAATATTTTACTCGTCAACGTCGCGTACACAGCGTATAGGACCGGCAAACGAGCGGCGGGTCGAGCCATAGCCCGGCTCAAACGGGAATACAGCCGACTGGTTGTGCAGGTGAAAGCAGTTGACCGTGCCCTCGGTACTGGGTGTGGATGTGTGGTAGTTGCCGCACTCTCCGTTGCGTCGCCATGTTCCGGCTCCGTCGCGGAAGCCGTTGCTTGGAAAGTATACGGTACGTCCGGTTTTCCATCCTTCGACGTATATTTGATGACCGAAAATGCCGGCTTTGAATGTAGCGTTGACATAGCTGCTCGGTGAGTTCCAGCCCGAGTTCTTGCCGTCATCAGTGAACGATATCCACATATCGGACGGCGGTACCATCCACCCTGCGGGGCATGGGTCGAATAGCGATTTTTCTACGGCACCGTTGTCGCTGAGCCATCCGTCATGGTCCATTGTGGTACCTCGGTACGTTGAGCCTTTGGGATGGACAAGGAACTTTTTGGTGGCCTCGATGAAAGGTTTGCCTCCCCACAGACTGTCGTTGCTGCCCCAATACCAGTCACCGTTATTTACCCAAGTCGAGGGTACATGCCAAGAGTCATTATTCATGGCTCCGGATGAAGATATTTTGTCGGCTGCTCCAAGAAATACCGAGGGATTTTTAATGACAAAGGATATTTTGCCCACTGTGGAGTTGGTCTTTTTATAGTCAAAGAGCTGACCGCAATTCTCGGTGCAGCCGTTGGTGTTCATGGCTATGGCTTTGTTGGCATTGTCGGTAAGCTGGCCTACGTTGGCGGCGTTAAACTGATATGCGCCGCTACTCCATTTGTCTATTTTCCAGCCAATCGGAAACGGATCTTTCCGGCCCCACTGGTAGACGGTGCCGTAGCCGTTGCGTCCTGTGGCTGTGGCGCTGTGTGCGCCGAGGTTGCACTGCATGAGCGCGCGTCCTTTGACCACACGTCCGGCAGCCTTCTTTATGCCGCTTCCGTCCCATCCGAATGTTTTGTAGGCTACGGCCTTTGATATTTCGGCGGGCTTGTCATCGTTGACCCATATGTGCCATGACCATACAATTTCATTGGCCTCGTTGTAACCCGCTATCACGGCATTGCCGGCAGTAGTGAGCGACTTCACGTGCACACGGTTGTACTCGTCGAGCCACACTTTGTCGCCTTTTGTGTTGTCGCCTATAACGTTCTGCTCCTGCCACAGTACTTTGACTTGGGCTATTTTCTTGGCGGGGTCTTTCTTGTTCACATAGTCGGAGTATTTCCATCCGCC
>ERZ778517.911-NODE-911-length-26475-cov-9.236223_pt1 | contig 26475 bp, 20 predicted proteins | sample MGYA00510341_ERZ778517 | MGnify/ENA primary metagenome ERZ778517 (study PRJEB29527, sample SAMN07138964) | mouse gut metagenome | material: feces | host: mouse | place: China:Nanjing | collected 2016-01-25 ...
CCTGCTGCTTGTAGACTACTGCTGTTTCCTTTCTTTTCTGCTCCAATATGATCCCCTCCCATTTTATATTATTTTGAAAAAATCATCCGAACCGCTCGGATGATTTTTCCTACTCTCTTATTTTATTTCCCAACAAAGCCTTTAACCTGTTCATATACGCCTTTTGCGTCAAGCTTGTACTTCTCTATCAGTGCCGCCGCAGAGCCGGACTCGCCGAACGTGTCCTGCATGCCAATCTTATAAACAGGTGTCGGGCATGACTTGCAAAGCGCATCGCAGACCGCACTCCCCAGACCGCCAATCACGGAATGCTCCTCGGCTGTCACGACCTTGCCTGTCTTCTTTGCTGACTGGATGATAAGCTCCTCGTCCAGCGGCTTAATCGTACAGATATTGATAACCTCGGCACTGATTCCGTCTTTTGCAAGCATCTCTGCCGCACCAAGCGCAGAATCTACACAGATTCCGGTCGCCACAATAGTGACATCCGTTCCTTCCCTTACGACCGTTCCTTTTCCAATCTCAAACTTGTAATCCGGCCTGTCATTGATTACGGGCACTGCCGCACGTCCGAAACGGATATACACAGGTCCCTCATATTCCACTGCCGCACGCACTGCTGCCTTCGCCTCAACATCATCGGCAGGGCACATTACAACCATCCCGGGAATTGTGCGCATCAGCGCAATATCCTCGTTGCACTGGTGGGAAGCGCCGTCCTCGCCTACCGTAATTCCCGCATGTGTCGCACCAATCTTTACATTTAAGTGTGGGTATCCGATAGAATTGCGAACCTGCTCAAAGGCACGGCCTGCTGCAAACATCGCAAAGGAACTCATAAACGGAATTTTTCCAGCAAGCGACAATCCCGCTGCCACGCCTGTCATGTTGCACTCCGCAATACCGCAGTCAATATGTCTTTCCGGAAATGCCTTCTTGAACACGCCCGTCTTGGTCGCCGCTGCAAGGTCGGCATCAAGCACTACCAGATTGGGATTTTCCTTACCTATTTCAACGAGAGCATTTCCATAGCTCTCCCTTGTCGCTATCTTTTTTACTTCTGACATCATTTACCTCCTGTTTTTCCATCATGAAGAACGCCTATTTTATTTTGCCGCTTCCTATAAACTTTCCCCTATTTTCTCCAGGTCTGCCATTGCAACGGCGTACTCCTCATCGTTAGGAGCCTTGCCATGCCAGTCGGCATTGCCTTCCATAAATGATACGCCCTTTCCTTTTAACGAGTGGGCAATGATTGCCGTCGGCATTCCCTTTGTCTCCCTTGCCTCTTTAAACGCCGCACGAATCTTGTCAAAGTCATGTGCGTCGTCAAGGTTGATTACGTGGAAATTGAATGCCTCAAACTTCTTGTCAATGGGGTATGGTGAACATACATCCTCAATCCTGCCGTCAATCTGCAATCCGTTATTGTCCACAATCACGCAGAGGTTGTCAAGTTTTCTATGCCCTGCAAACATGGCTGCCTCCCAGACCTGTCCCTCCTGAATCTCGCCATCGCCAAGCAGTGTATATACCCTGTAACCAGCGTTTGACATCTTTGCGCCAAGCGCCATGCCGCATGCGACAGAAATTCCCTGTCCAAGCGATCCGGAAGACATATCAACTCCCGGAACATGCTGCATACAGGGATGTCCCTGTAAATATGAGCCCAGCTTTCTCAGTGTCAGAAGATCCGCAACCGGAAAATATCCGCGGTTGGCAAGCGTCGAATACAGTCCGGGAGCCGTATGCCCCTTTGAAAGCACAAAACGATCCCTGTCCGCCTTTTTCGGCTCCTCAGGGTCAATGTTCATCTCCTCAAAATACAGGTAAGTAAAAATATCCGCCGCAGATAATGATCCGCCGGGATGCCCTGCCTTGGCAGCATGTACACCACTCACGATACCTTTACGAACTTCATTCGCCATTTTCTGAAGCTCTAAATTTGTCATTCCTTTTCCTCCTTACGGGGCTTGCTGTGCCCTATTTCATCATTTAACAATACCTCTATCAATTTACCATATTGGGGAACATCCGTAAACACAAAAATTGCATACATATACCTGAATTATTTGACTATTCACGCCGTTCCAGTAACATGATACCTGCATGCCTGTTTATTCAACCTTATTTCCATAATAAGCATTGGCACCATGCTTTCTATAATAATGCTTATCCTGAATGCGCTGTGGCGCAGGTTCGACGCCGGGCTTTAACTGCTCCGTGAAAAGCGCCATCTTCGCAACCTCCTCGAGGACAACCGCATTGTGCACTGCCTCCTTTGCATCCTTGCCCCACGCAAATGGTCCATGGTTCTTGCAGAGCACCGCAGGAACTGCCATCGGGTCTTTGTCCTTAAATGTCTCTATAATCAAAGTACCCGTATTTTTTTCATAGCCGTCATCAATCTCCTCCTGTGTCAGCACACGCGCACAGGGAATTTCGCCATACATATAATCCGCATGTGTCGTCCCATAGCAAGGAATGGCTCTCCCTGACTGTGCCCAGCTTGTGGCATAGGTGCTATGTGTATGTACGATTCCGCCCACTTCAGGAAATGCCTTATACAGTTCCAGGTGTGTCGGCGTATCTGACGATGGATTATATTTCCCCTCCACCTTGTTGCCGTCCAAGTCCATGACTACCATGTCCTCGGGTTTTAACAAATCGTAATCAACGCCGCTTGGCTTGATGACAAACAGTCCGCTCTCACGGTCAATTGCACTTACATTTCCCCATGTGAACGTGACAAGTCCGTATTTGGGAAGGTCCATGTTGGCTTCATATACTTTTTTCTTTAATTCCTCTAACATTCCACAGTCCTCCTGTCTTTCACATGGTATCTACTGCCGCGCGCTCGATTGCAAGTCCTTTCTTATACCGCTCGATAAAGGCTTCAAAACCCTCCACGTCCTTTGCATCCGGTTCCATGCGCACGGACTCCTCGCCGGCAAACACCCTGTTGCCAAGATAATCACTCAAGGACTCGTCCGCACCTTTTTTCATCATGTAGTTTGCAAGCACCGCAATGCCCCATGCACCGCCCTCGCCTGCTGTCTTCATGACAGAAACCGGCACGTTAACGGCAGCAGCAACCACCTTCTGCCCGACACCCTCTGTCTTAAACAGGCCGCCGTGTCCGAGAAGCTCATCCAGCGTGACATGCTCCTGCTTGAACAGAATGTCCATGCCGATTTTAATCGCGCCAAGCGCCGTGAAAAGATTGACACGCATAAAGTTGGCAAGGTTAAACTTCGCATCCGGTGTCCGCACAAACAAAGGTCTTCCTTCCTCAAATCCGGTCACATGCTCGCCTGAAAAATAGCCGTATGCCAGCAGCCCGCCACAGTCGGCATCTCCCTCGAGTGCCTTCCTGTAAAGCGTTCCATAGAGTTCATTCATATCCACCTTCTGTCCCATGGACTCCTGGAATTCCTTAAATATATTGACCCACGCATTTAAGTCCGAAGTACAATTGTTACAGTGCACCATCGCTACAAGGCTTCCGTCCGGTGTCGTCACAAGGTCAAGCGCGTCATAGGATTTTGACAAATCCTTCTCGAGAACTGCCATGGCAAACACAGAAGTGCCCGCAGAGATATTGCCCGTGCGCTGCGCCACACTGTTTGTCGCCACCATGCCGGTACCCGCATCGCCCTCGGGCGGACACATCGGAATCCCTGCCTGCAATGTGCCTGTCACATCAAGGAGCTTCGCACCCGCCTCCGTCAGTATGCCGCCCCTGTCGCCGGAAACCAGTACCTTTGGCATAATGTCCCCAAGCTTCCACGCAAAATTCTTATCTGCCACGAGCTCGTCAAACTGGGCAGTCATCCGCCTGTTAAAGTCCTTGGTTTCGATGTCGACAGGGAACATGCCTGATGCCTCGCCCACGCCGAGCACCTTCTCACCGCTTAACTGCCAGTGGATATAGCCTGCAAGTGTCGTAAAAAAATCCACATTTCCTACGTGTTCTTCCTCGTTAAGAATTGCCTGGTACAGATGTGCAATGCTCCATCTCTGCGGGATATGATAGTCAAAAAGCGCCGTGAGCTTCTCACTCGCCTCCTGTGTTATCGTATTCCGCCATGTCCGGAAAGGCACCAGAAGCTCCCCGTTTTTGTCAAATGCCATGTAGCCGTGCATCATGGCGCTGAAACCGATGGAGCCGAGTGTCCTGATTTCCGTTCCGTACTGCTTTTTTACCTGTGCCGCCAGGTCCTGGTAGCAATCCTGCAGGCCACTCCAGATTGCATCAAGGCTGTAGGTCCAGATATTGTTCACCAGCTGGTTTTCCCAGTCATGGTTGCCAATGGCAAGCACCCCATGGTCTTCGTCAATCAGTACCGCCTTGATTCTGGTCGAGCCAAACTCAATGCCAAGTGCCGTCCTGCCGCTTTCAATAGCGTTTTTCCCGTCAAGTCCCATTTGTTATACCTCCTAATACAGCATCTTCAAGTATACTCATGAAAAGTCCCTTATTCCTATATCTATAAGTATAACACCAAAGCCGAATATTGCAAGATTTTTGTTTACTCATTCCTAAACTATTTTAGTATTTTGTTGTCGTCACCTTGAACACCCATCTGCCCTTATGGTAGCGTGCCATGGTGACAAGCCCTGTCAGCGCCCATGTAAATCCGGTGGTAAAAAAGATACCCCATACACCGATAAACGGAATCTTTGTGAGCGGGACGGCAAACCCGACGCGCCCTGCCACTTCCATCAGCCCGTTAACCATGGCAAACGCAGCGTCTCCCACACCGTTGAGGACGCTCCTTGCAACATAAATCATGCCGAGGAAGAAGTAGAAAAAGCTCGTAATCGAAAGCCCTTTCGCACCGATGGCAATGACCTCGGGATCTGTCACAAAAATGCTGACAATGGTTTCCCCGAACAGCTGGCAGGGTATCAGCATGACGATGCTGACAACCACAACGCTCTTAAACCCTGCCTTATACCCCTGCTTTACCCTGTCTATCTTTCCGGCGCCGATATTCTGCCCCGTATATGTCGTAAGCGCTGTACCCAGGGAATTGTATGGCTGCTGCACCAGCTGCTCGATGCGTCCGAGCGCAGTGTTGGCTGCAACCACGCTCTCCCCGAATCCGTTGACAATCCGCTGAAGGAAAATGCATGAAAACGCAATCAGCGCATTCTGGAACGCAATCGGCATCCCGAGCACAAAACACCGCCGTATAATGTCACCGCGTACAGACCTGTTCTCCTTTTTCACGCGGAAACATGAAATTTTGCGCAGGGCATAGATAAATGCGCCGATGGCTGCCACGAGCTGTGCAATGACCGTCGCCAGCGCCACCCCAAAAACAGACCATCCGTATTCGATGACGAACAGGAGGTCAAGGCCAATGTTGATAAAACACGAAAGCACCATAAAATACAGCGGTGTCTTGGAATCGCCCAGTGCACGCAGCACCGATGCCACGCCATTGTATGCCGCGATGGCCAGAATACCCGCACAGGATACCCTCATATAGATAACCGCATCATCAAGAATCACATCCGGCGTGTTGAGTGCCACAAGCACCCACCGCGCCGTGGCAACACCTATGATACCCATAAAAAGCGAAACTACCGCCAGCAGATACATGCCATTGATAATGCTTTTCTCAACCATGTCCATCCTGTCCGCGCCAAAGTACTGGGACACTACGACACCCACGCCTGCCGCAATGCCAAAGCTCATCGCAAAAAACAGGAAGTTCAGGGAGCCGGTTGCGCCGACTGCCGCCAGCGCGTTTGGTCCGACAAAGCGCCCGACCACGATTGAGTCTACCATGTTGTAAAACTGCTGGAAAAGGTTTCCAATCAGCATTGGGATTGTGAATTTGATAAGAAGCTTTACCGGGCTTCCCTCTGTCATACTGAAAACTGCCTGTTTTTCCATAATTTAATCCTCCGCAATATGATGTCTTTTTGTTCTTGAAGCACTATCATATCACGATTAAAAAATAAATCAATGGAGAATTTTAATATTCAGAAAAATTTTATCTAACAAAAAACATCAACCGCGGCATTCAGCTTTCCCTTGCGCGTCTCACCCGATATTTCCACAAAACGGAATCGCCCGAATCCCCGCACGGAAACGGTTTCCCCAGGCTTTAACTGACCCGCATTATTTTCATTCACCCTTCCGTTAATCAGCACCTTTTTTGCCCGGAACAGGTCGACACTGCCGCTTCTTGACAGATTGTAGACTTTGGATATAATGCTGTCGGCTCGCGCCGCGCTGACCTGTACAGTCCTTCGTTCGAAATGCGTGATGGTTGATTCCGGTATCTTTTCTGCAATCCGGCAGTTTACATTGGTATGACGCACCTTGTTCAGGTTATCGAGGATATAGGGCGCCATTTTCTCCGCGCAGAACAGGAATGCATGTTTGCCTGCAATCACAATGTCGCCTAACGTACTGCGCTCAATGCCAAGGTTCATCAGCGCACCAAGGTAATCCCTGTGGCTCAGCTCCTCGCCAAATTTTTCAACCAGCGGTGCAATCTCAATACACGCTATCGGAAAACGCTCCTCATACCCGCATAGCTCCTCACTGCCGAAGCGCAGCATCACCCGCTCGCAGTCTGCCGTCCCCCCAAATGCCGTGACGGCGGCATAAGAAAGTTCGCGCTCCATCTGATAGTAGATATCAAGCTCCGATGCGGACAAAAATCCCGTAAACAGGTACTGGCTGTTATTGTACGCCTTGTCAGCAAGCTCCCCTAACCGCTTTTTCCATAAAATATCTTCCGAATCCATATTCCTTCCCTTTCCGGCTTGTGGCTTATTCTTCCATCGCCTGCAGGTAATCCCTGTCCCACAAAAGTATTTTCAGCTTGCGCGCCGCCTGCACTGCAGGTTTTGTAAAATACTGGTTTGTCAGCACTGCACCAACCATCCTGTCATAGTAGTCGCGCCCTGCGTAAGCCTCCTGCACTGCCTTCACGCCGACAAGCCCTGTGTAGCGCTTGCACTGTATGGCATAGGTGACGCCATCCTTCTCCGCAAGAATGTCAATTCCGTAGTCACCGCTGCTCCTTGTGACCTGCACATCAACAAATCCACTGGCTGAAAGCAAATCCGCGCAGTAATATTCAAAGTCGAAGCCGTCCATCTCGTCCAGTTCCCTTGTCCTGGCATTTCTGCGAAACTGCCTGCAAAGCAGGACGCCTGCCACGGCAGTCAGCGCAATGACGGCCACAACTGCTGTTACGACCAATAACTGTGTATTCATATATGAATTCATTTCCGACTTCCTTTTTCCATATTTTATCCTTGCGTTATTTGACAGCTCCTTATTTATAACTCGTGTGTCCCTGATATATTAATATTTCATCCCTTGAAAACTGTGCCATTGTCATATCGCATACCTCCTTATCCGACAATAAATCCACAAAAATCCTTCGTTCCAGCATGAATGCTGAACTATTACAGAACTTTTCCGATATTTTTAGTATACACAATCCGTTCTTATTTCACAAGTGTAATGTGCCGTTATGGCTGTACCGTCGTAACAGTTCAGCCTTCGGCTCTGCCATTGATTTTTTTCTTTACAAATGCAGCCATATAGTGTATAGTGCCATTAGCGGCATTTGATTATGCCGCGTGTAACAATTTACTTTGATTCATTGCAGAGTAGAATCGCGTGCGTTAAGTGCCTTGTGAACAGGGAGTTGTCACAGGGACGAAAAAACAGTTTGTTTTGCGGTACGAGGTTCGCATCCCGCTGCTACATATTTGATATCTTTGAGGTCAGTGTCGAATGTTCTTTTTCGAATGCCTTGTTTGAAAGTCTCATTTGTGTAGTTTCAGGCTGCTGCATAAAGGAGGTTTTTTTATGCAAAAATTGAAGAAACACTATCTGGACTCCATGAAGGAGCTCACGGTCACCCGGAATCTCACCCTCTGCGGACTGATGGCGGCGCTTGCCATTGTCCTGAACTACACCACTTCCATCTTTATCACGCCCAATATCCGCATCGGTTTCTCCGGTTATCCGAACCGCATTATCGAGTATATGTTTGGGCCGTTTGTCGGGGCAGTCTTCGGGGCTGTGCTTGACATCCTGAAATACTTCCTAAAGCCTGACGGAGGCGCCTTTTTCTTTGGCTATACGTTCAATGTCATGGTTGCCGGCGTCATATACGGTTTCATCCTGCACAGGAAGCCCGTCAGGGTATGGCGCATTTTCATTGCCGAATTTCTGGTAAAACTGATTGTGAACTGCGGTCTGAACACGCTGTGGCTCTCGATGCTGGGTGGCAAGTCCTTTGTGGCGATTCTTCCCGCGCGCATCATCAAAAATGTCATTATGCTGCCGATTGACACCATGATTTTGTTTTTTGTGCTTACATTTATATCCCTTATTTTGAATAAGTCCGAGTTTTCCAGCTATGGACGTGCAAAATAAGTGTTCCTGTCCAGTATGTGTTTCCATTTCCTTTTTTTGCCGAACACGCTTTTTCCCTTTTTTCACGCGGTAAAGTGTGATAAACTATTATTTAAGAACACTTCCACTGCTTTAGGACGTGTCTGAAAAATAATTCCTGCCATCTGCACAGCCGGCAGAAAGCATTATTCGGACACGCCCTGTAAAAGGGATTTTTAACGGAGGAATACATAATGGAATACAGTTACAACCAAATATGCGGCGAGATGAACCGGATTGTCAGCAAGTCTGCCCTGATATGGCTGGTTTTTATGACAGTCGTGTCACTTATTGTCGGAGCGCTCTGTGCACTTGGCATCCTGCCTCTGGCTGTGCTCTGGTCTCTTGCAGGGATTATTCCTACAGGGCTTGCACTGCTTGCGGCTGTATGCTTTTTTCACAAGCAGGTAAAACTGCTTGCACAGAAGCAGCAGATTTCCATGATGGCGTACCATGCCAAGCAGGTCATCAACAGCATCCAGCAGCAGATTCCCGATACTTTAATCAGCGACAGCAAGATTAAAATGCGCTATCTTGCCCGCCACGGAATTGATGTCGATGCTGCACTGGCAAGGCTCGGGCAAAACATCGAGGCGTACAACGAGCGTGCTCTTTCTTTTTTGCGGGAATGCGACAAATATGAGGACACGCTCTATGACCTGATGCAGGCAGGCACACTGATTCAGTATGGCACAAGCGCCCATGCCCTGCGGGTACGGGCGAACGAGCTGGGACTGATAACCCTCACGGATACGGCATTTTTCCATGAAATAGAGGCATATGCAGGCAGCCTTGACGTCGTGCGCGCCAACTGGAAAAAGCTTTCACTTGAGCTGGACGAGGCTTATACCATATTAAATGAGTACGTAAAATCACTTGACCTGAAGGAGGATGCCGTTGACAAGGATGGCAACCACATGACTTTCAAGAAATGGAGCGAACAGCTTCAGGAAGCATTTCATGCCCTTGAGCTTTATGACACCACCAGGGCAAAGCAGATACTGAGCGAGCTTGTCAAATTTCAGGTAGACTCGGACATCACAAAGTCACTGAAGGCGATTATCACAAATATTGATGATATGATGGCGAACTAAAAAAATTTCGTAAAAAATCGGGCAGGGGAAAATTCTTTCCCCTGCCCAACTTATTCAATGCCCATCTTAATGAAATAACATTCTGGCAAGCTTCTCAAACCAGTTTTCCTTAACATTGTTTGCTTTAATTTTAAAGGTCCTGGTTATCGTACCACCAAAGCTTCCTGTCCCTTTCAGCGTGACCTTCGCCGTGCCCTTATTCACGTTGCCAGTATAGGAAATAATCTCAAACCCACCATCTATCGGTTTTCCATCTGCTCCGACGAGGGTTGCCGTCGTTCCGTTTAACTGAACAGTATATACCGTTCCGTTCATTTTAAATTCTGTAAAATCACTCTCTGTCAGGTTCACTGCATAGCCCGTGTATTCCTTGTCGCCAAGCTTTATCTTTGCCTTTGCAATATCAGCCTTCATAATGTTATAGACAACAGACTTGCTTCCAGTATAGTTTCCATTTTCCGGTGCACTTATTGTCAGTTTAACCTGTGTGCCTACCGGCATAACGTCACCCGACACAACAGCTTCACCAGCTTCCCTGACAATGTTCTCCTGGCCACTGTTTGCTACGGTCGTCTGGTTTACGTAGCTATATGCACACTCCTTTTTGTAGTCTGTTCCTGCCTTGAGTGCCTTTCCGTTGGATTCCTTGACCGTCGGAACCGCAAGGAATTTCTCCGGCTTTACATTGTACATAACATCTTTTACCGTGACAACGGTATTTTCAAGATTCTGCGGTATTACTTTATACTGCGCTGTCACTGTACCCTTGTAATTGCCCTTAAATGTAATCTGAGCTGTCGCACTTTCTGTCAGTGCCTTGTTATTGCTGTAGGATACCTTGTAATCATTCTTCCCAAGTACTTTTCCACCATAGTTTACTGTAATTTCCGGCGTGCTTCCTGCCTTGGAATATGGTGCCTCCTCGGGACAAATGAGCGTAATGTCATCCTTTTTCAGTTCCTTTCCATTTATCTTGAATGTAGCACTGATTGTTCCTGTGTATCTGCCTTTTCCTGTAAAAGTAACTGTCGCCTTGCCCACTTTCTTGTTATTCTTGTAGCTTACCGTGTAATCCCTGCCTGCCTCAAAGGTATCGGTTCCGCTCTTTGCCTTGAGAGCTGGCGCTTCCTGTGTAATACCCTCTGCGGTATCAGCTGATGCCCATTCATAAACCATATCCTTGATGCTCATGGCATCGACCATTGCGACACTTCCCAGCTTATCACCTGTAACCTTGAATGTCTTTGCCGCGCTGCCGATATAATCTGTATTGTCTGCCTTTACCGTCACAACCGCTGTTGCTGTTCCTATCTGTCCATTCCATAAATAGGACACATCATAAGCAGACGTATCAAGTTCTTTGCCTTTTATTTTGACTTTGGTTACTTTCGGTCTCTTCTGTTCATCATCATAATCCGCATAAGAGACACTTGATGCACTAAGCGTTATGGCTGCACCCTTAATTGGATTTTTCTTTGTAATGATAACATCCTTCACAATGCTTCCAGTATAGTTATTTCCGGCAGCATTGATAACCATCACATAGTTTCCTTCATCCTTGATGGAAGTGAGTGCCGTCGCCTCTGCGGGATTCTTATCGTAATCCTCTATTGCATAGTACGATGCTGTATAGTCCTTATTGACTTTCAGTGAAATCTTTCCATACTTTAATTTGGGTGCTGCATTCTGTGCCTTGTTTGCATTGTATGCAAGCACATCATTGCAGGTCAGAACGACATCCTGGGAATCAATATTTTTCTTTGCAATGTTGAATTCAACCGTCTTCTGCTCTGTGAAATTGCCTTTTCCCTTGATAGTAACTGTCGCCTTCGTACTATCGGTGCTTGCGTTTTTGTTGTTCTTGTAGCTTACTGTAAAGTCTTTTCCTTCCTGAAGTCTTCTGCCGCCAAGCCGCACTACAAGGCTGCTGCTATCCAATTTAATTGCGCTGCCTGTATATGTCTGATCCGGAATACGGCTTACCCAAAGGTTGTTCGGATCATATTCCGTCTTCAGAAGCATAACTGTACCACCATCTGCTGCTGCCGGAATCTCTACTGTAAGCGCGCCCTTTTCATCCGTATTGTAAAATTCCCCGCTGTACAGATCCTGATAAACTGCTGCCGGTGCCTGGAATGTCACACTCTGCGCACGCTGTGCATTGTTCAATCCTACATAAATGACGGTATCACCATAGCTTCTTGAAAATACATCATACTGCGCATCATTGTTTACGGTAACCGTGCTTCTGTTTCCTTTTGCAAATACCTGTGGATAGTGATTGCGGATTTCCAAAAGTTTCTTATAGTGGTTCAGCATGGTGTTGTCATCATTTACCCTTGACCAGTCAAAATCATAACGGTTTGTCTGGTATGGATAGTTATTTGCACCATACTGTCCGACTTCCTCGCCGTAATAAATAACAGGCTGTCCCTTTGCCGTAATCTGAAGCGATGCCACCACCTTAAAGAGCTCCATTGCCCTGTCTTCTGATATTTTATTTTCACTGATGAGCTTCTGTATCAGTCCGTCCTCATCATGGCTGCTCATAAACTGCCCTAATGTCGCCGTGTTGTTAAGCGCCCCATTCCTTCCCTGTAAGAAGCTCTCCACACTGCTCAGATTGCCGTTTGCAAAGGATTGTGCCTGATCGTTAAAGTCGAAGTCAAGCAGTGAATCCATGCGCCCTGTGCCAAGCATTCCTGTATCTGTCGCATAGCCTGCACCTGCCCACTCGCCAATCATCTTAAAATCCGGATTAATGGTCGTCAGTGCATTCTTGAATGCAGACCATGTTGTGTCGTCCACATGTTTTACAGTGTCGACACGGTAGTAATCAATCGGATACTTGCTAATCCAGTTGGACTGCCATGCCACGAGAAGCTCCCTGACCTCACTGTTTTCCGTAAGGAAATCGGGAAGTCCGGAAAGGGATGTCATCTGGTCGCTGCCAGACACTTCCTCGTCCGCCTCGCGGAGCATACGAATTGCGTTTCCATCTGCATCCTTAAATGTTTCATTAAAGTAATTCTTTGTCGTCTCGCCGTATCCGGAATGATTCAGAACGACATCAACCATAATCTTGATGCCGCGGTCATGTGCTGCATTTAGCAATGCCCTAAACTCTTCCTCCGTACCAAGGTGGTCGTCAATCTTTTCAAAATTGCTTGCCCAGTATCCATGATATCCCCAGGATGTTACGCCCTCGACATCGGTTTCCAGGCCTTTCTCCATACTGTTATCCACAATCGGGGTAATCCAGATTGTGTTTATGCCCAAATCCTTGAGATAGTCCAGCTTCTGTGTCATTCCGGCAAAGTCACCGCCATGGTAGCTGGATGGGCCGTTCTTGTCCACGTTTGCATTGTTTGATGTATTTCCGTCAAAGAAGCGGTCTGTCACTGCAAAGTAAATGACTGCCTCGTCCCAGTCAAAGTCACCTGACTTATCCCTTTCCGTTACGGTTACCTTTGTCTCTGCCTTATACTCGTTCTTGTACTGGTCATATACTGTGACAGGAATTGTCTTTTCACCTGTTGCCGTTCCCTCTTTTACTGCAATGGAAAGTGCGAGCAGTTCCGTGTCAATCGCTGCATCTGATGCGCCGCCAAGTGCAGAGAGGTCTGCTGTCGCATGGTCTGCCTTCATGCCTTCAACGTTTGCACCATCTTTTCCTGTAAAGCTTACCGTCAGTACATTATTGTCATTGTAATCCATGGATGCATTGAGCACTTTTGCCGAAACATCCAAATCAAATTTTTCATACTTACATACTGAATATTCTATGCCGCTGTCTGCATCAGTCACTTTTTCTTTGTTGTATGCATCCAGGATATACTGTGTCTCTGACTCTTCCGTCTCTTTGAGGATATATCGATACCGGTATTCGCCCGGCTGTAAATCTGTCATATCGTAGGCATATCTCTGCTCCTCATTGTCAAACGTCATGTCATATGCCTGTCCGTTAATCTCAACCTGAACGGACGCATATCCACCATCATTTCCAAGCTGGAACTTATTGTTGTCCCTGAAATAAAAATGGATCCTGCCCGCAAGCGGTTCTATTTCATATCCCTTATTGTATGCGTATGTCTTTGTGATGCCTTTGCCCTCTTCCATCACAATCTTTACGATGTTCTGGTCTGCCGGCATCTCACAGAGATAGTCATTTCCGTCCTTCTCTGCCCAGTGAACCGGCTCGCCTGTCGCCATGTCTGCTCTTTCGAGACAGTAGCTGATGGAAGTCAGACCCCATTTTACAGGAACTGTGGCAATCCATTTGTTGTCCTCTGTCTTGACAAACGGATTAAATTCTGTACCGCCATTGTTCCATGTGTAAAAATACCAGTTTTCTGCAGAGCCCTCGTTTCTGATGTACTCTACAATCAGGTAACGTGCCTCTCTCTTCTCTATCTCCGGCACCTCTGTATATGGCTTTGAGATACCCTCGACAATATAAAGTGTTGTGACATCTGCCAAATCCTTGTTTACATACAGATGGTTTGAATCCTGCCATGTCCAGACAGGTGATGACGGATCCTCCGATTTTATTTTTGGAATAATGCCAAGAGATGTATAGGGAAGTTTTAACTCTGCCTTAATCCATGTATGTTCACCTATCTGCTCTACAGAATCAAATGCAATTTCTTTTCCCGGTCTGCCATCCTGTTCCCATACCCAGAGCGCGGAATCCTCATTCGTATGTCCCTCGTAGCTATACCAGTATATGTTATATGTATATTCTTTCTCCATAACCTCCACGGTCATGGTGCTCTTCTGTCCATCTGCCGATGCTGCTGTCAGCGTAAATTCTGTAATGTCCTTTGGAAATGTTTCTGTGATTCCAACTGTGATGACGCCTTCAATTGTCTCAATCTTTACACCGTCTGCCGGTATCGTTTCCGTTGCAGCAAACGAATACGTAACAGCTGTCTCTGTTGCATTGCCGTTTTCGTCATATACATTTAAGTTCGCCGGAAGTTCTACTTTTCCTTTGTCTTTAAACAATATTACAGACGCATTTGCCATGCCTGCTATTGCAAAGATGCTGTTTGTGTCTTCCTGCGGCTTGCTATTCCATGGATCAGCAACCCAGTTCGCCTCCTCACTTCCCTCTGCGGTCACAACAAACTTATACTGGTACTTTCCAGGAGCAATATCCTCCATGGTCAGCTTCCATAAACCGTCCGTTTCATCTTTATCTAACGACAGCGCTCCCTCGTTCCACTGTGGGTCTGTCATGGTTCCTGCAACCTTCACATCAGATGCGGTATCATCCTTGTAAATAAATGTAACATTTCTCCCATCTATTTCAGGGCTTATTTTTCCTGAAGGATCTGGCAGGAAGAATGTACTGTTTCCCCTGCTCTCCTCACTGTTTAATGGGTCAGTTATCCATGCACTATCAACGATAAATTTATATTCATAACGCCCCGGAGCAAGTGCCTTTGTGATTGACCAGTAACCCGTGTCGCTGTCATACGTCATAGGAACCGCACTAGCACCCCAGTCATCACTTCCCATCATTGTTCCTGCAAGCTTAACTTCCTTTGCTGTTGGCTTATACAGATTAAATGTTACCTCACCCTTAGCCACATCCAGCACGGGACTCTTCACATCCGGATTTTCATCAGGGTAATTTACAACCTGTACTGTAAATTTCGCTTCGCTGCAGTTTGTGTCCGGTGTAATCGTAGTGCTTCCATCTACAAAAAATCCATACTCGTACTCACCCTCAGTAAGTCCTGTGAGTGTCTTGAGATATCCCTTGCCTTTTGCATCCATATCTACTTTTGTATATGTGTCTGCCCCTGTCAGCTTATAGCCGAGCTGTATTGAGGTGATATTCTCATCTGCACTTGCCGGATAACGGTAAATCGTGACATCCCCTGTCTCTGCATTTATGACAGGATTTCTGAAAATCTGTGCGTTCCCGCTCCCCTTGAATGGATTGGCTTCATCATTTCGCCACCCACTACTGTCATTTACCTGAAATCCATATTCTATCGTCTTATCCAGTGTTATTTTATCGGTTCCGACTGTCACAGACCATATCTTGTCACCATCTTCATCCTTCAAATCAATTAAGTCATCCCAGCTACTGACCCATGAACCCTTTACCTGAATCGTATTTACTGGATCCGTCTCTTTGGATGCATCATACTGAAATGTTACTTTTCCATCTGAACCAATCATCGGTCCCGCATAATTTCCTGATGCCGCCGGTTCACCCTCTTCAGGCTTCTTTTCCTCTTCCTCCGTTTCACGCTCTGTCTCTTCCACAGTGCTGCTTTCTTCCTCTGTTTTTGTCACAGATTCTGTTTCTGTCTCCTTGACAGAACTGCTCTCTTCCGTCCCTGGTGCAGTGCCGTTTTCTTCTTCTGTCTTTTCCGCGGTACTGCTTTCTGTCTCTTTTTCCTTCGCAATACTACTTTCCTGAGCCGGCTCTGAAGGTTCTGCCTCCAAAGACTCTTCTTCACTCGTACTGGTTTGCGATTCCATTTCGCCATCTGCCTCAATCTGTTCCGCTGCCCTGACAGTCAGCGTAAAGTCCTGCGGCAGCATTGTCACGGTCATCGCCGCCGAAAGAACGAGACTGAGTACTTTTCCTAACAGCCTTTTCTTTTTCATTTCTTTCCTCCTGAATAAATTTGAAAATTTCGACAAGTTTCGGTAAGTTTATTTTATGGGAATTTCCAGATTTATTCAACTGAGATTTATGACAAACTTTTTCGTATTTTTTCGTGAAAATAGCCAAAAATATTTATGAGAAGCAAACAGGCTACCTCCTACATTAATAATAGGAGATAGCCTGTGCAACTCATAACTTCTATTTATTCCACATCAAACAACGCCGTCTCAAGCGCCGCGATGTCATCCGCGTTCGGCGTGTATATATTGTCTGCAAGCTCTATCCTGATGTTCATGGTCTGTGGCTCGCTGTACTGTACGTCCGCAAGCACCGTCTCCATGCTGTTTCTAAATTCCAGGATGACCTGTTTCACCATGTCTTCCTTGGAGGGTGCGCTCTCCGGCGCCTTTGCCCATTCCTCGGTCATTGCTGCCACATTGCTCTGGTGCAGCTCCAGCGCGGGTTTAAAAATGTTCATTTTCTCATATGACACGGTGACAATATAGGAACCGTCGCTCTGTTTGCTCGCCTCGTCGACGGTGTAGCGCACCTTGGAGAGCAGATCCATGTAGGTCGCTCGGAACTCCCCTTTGTAATCATCTGACGCCCCGATTCTGCCGCAGAATACGCTGACACCCGTGTCAATTCCTCTCTCGTATAACGCCTGCGCATCCTCCGCGGTGCCAAGCTTCATCTTGACAAACGCCGTCGAATCATTTTTGTATGAGGCGTCCAGAAGCGCCTGCAAATACGTTTTGACAGACGTGTCTGTCGAGCATCCGCCCAGCATTGCCACCGCCAGGATACCCACAAGCAATATTCGTACCATATTCCAACTTATCTTCATACTTTTTTTCTTTCTGTTTTTCCATACGAAGGCGCATATCCCAAATCATTGAGATATGCGCCCTGAATTTCCATACTAAATCGAGGGATACTCCAATTCAACCTTATCCAGATGCCATATTTCATCCACATACTGCTGAATTGTCCTGTCCGAAGAAAACTTGCCCACTTTTGCCACATTGAGCATTGCACTTCTTGCCCATCCTGCAGTGTCCCTGTAAGCCCGCTCCACTCTCTTCTGCGCATCAGCATATGAACGGAAATCCTTTAAGATAAAGTACCGGTCAGCCTTGTCCGTGTCAAGCGTGTTGAGCAGGGAATTGTAAAGGCTCCTGAACAGCTCCCTGTCGTCGGCATATGTGCCGTCCACAAGCTGGTCAACGACCTTCTTGATTTCAGCGTCCGTATTGTAGATATCCATCGGGTTGTAACCGCCATTATTTTCAAAATTAATAACCTCGTCGGAGCTTAATCCGAAAATAAATGCATGCTCCCTTCCGACTTCCTCCACAATCTCCACATTCGCGCCGTCCATCGTGCCAAGCGTCAGGGCGCCGTTGAGCATGAACTTCATGTTTCCTGTACCGCTCGCCTCCTTGGAAGCCGTGGAAATCTGCTCTGAAATGTCTGCCGCCGCAAAAATCAGCTCTGCGTTTGACACTCTGTAGTCCTCTATAAACACGACCTTGATCCTGTTCTTGACTACCGGGTCATTGTTCACCTTGTCTGCCACCGCGTTAATCAGCTTAATCGTCAGCTTGGCATTCTTGTAACCCGCAGCAGCCTTTGCGCCAAAGATGAATGTCCTTGGATAAAACTCCATGCTCGGGTTTGCCTTCATCTGGTTGTACAGATACATTACATGCAAAATGTTGAGCAGCTGTCTCTTGTACTCATGCAGGCGCTTCACCTGCACGTCAAAAATGGAATCCGGGTCAACGGTAATTCCGTTGTGTTCCTTGATATATTTTGCAAGGCGCACCTTGTTCCTGCGCTTGATTTCCATAAATTCCTTCTGTGCCGCGGGGTCGCTTGCATACTTTGCAATACCGTCTATCACCGGAAGGTCCACAATCCAGTCCTCACCGACTTTCTCCGTCACCCAGTCAGCAAGCAGCGGGTTTGCGTGAAGCAGGAATCTTCTCTGCGTAATACCGTTTGTCTTGTTGTTGAACTTGCCCGGATACATCTCATAGAAATCTTTCAGCTCCTGGTTCTTGAGAATCTCCGTGTGCAGCTTCGCAACACCGTTTACGCTGTAGCCTGCAACAATTGCCAGATGCGCCATCTTAATCTGACCGTCCGCAATAATCGCCATCTTTTTGATTTTGTCAGCCGGTTCCGGATATCTGTTCACGATATCGAGGAGGAATCTGCGGTTAATCTCCTCCACAATCTGGTAAATTCTCGGGAGCAGCCTCTGGAACAAGTCTACCGGCCATTTTTCAAGCGCCTCTGCCATAATGGTATGGTTTGTGTATGCACAGGTCTTTGTCGTAATCTCCCATGCCTCGTCCCACTCAAGACGGTAATCATCAAGCAGGATTCGCATCAGCTCAGCGATTGCCACTGTCGGATGGGTGTCATTGAGCTGGAATGTCACCTTTTCATAAAAACGATGGATATCGTCATGCTTGGACATATATTTCTCAATCGCAGTCTGCACGGATGCCGAGATAAAGAAGTACTGCTGCTTTAAGCGAAGCTCCTTTCCGGAAACATGGTTGTCATTCGGATAAAGAACCTCAACGATATTTCTTGCAAGGTTGGTCTGCTCTACTGCTTTCTGGTAGTCGCCCTTGTCAAAGGAGTCGAGGCTGAAGCAGTCCATCGGCTCCGCATCCCAGATTCTGAGTGTATTGACGATGCCGTTTCCATAGCCGACAACCGGCAGGTCATAGGGCACTGCCTTGACGGACTGGTAATTCTCCTGATACCAGATCAGCCTGCCATCCTCCTCACGGCATGCAACATTTCCGCCAAACTTAATGATCTTGGTATACTCCGGGCGGCGAAGCTCGAACGGATTGCCATCCCTGAGCCAGTCATCGGGAACCTCCCGCTGGAATCCGTCCCTGATTTCCTGCTTGAACATACCATAGCGGTAGCGGATGCCGCATCCGTATGAGGAATACCCGAGTGTTGCAAGCGAGTCAAGGAAACATGCTGCAAGGCGTCCAAGACCGCCGTTTCCAAGCGCTGCGTCCGGCTCCTGGTCCTCTATCACGTTAATATCAAGTCCAAGCTCCTCCAGGGCTTCCGAAAATTCCTTATATGCCATCAGGTTAATCATGTTATTGCCGAGCGCACGTCCCATCAGGAACTCCATAGACATATAGTACACGGTCTTCGGATCCTGCTTCTCGTATGCTTCCTGAGTTTTGAGCCAGTTGTCCACAATGGCATCCTTTACCGCATAAGCCACTGCCTGAAAAATCTGCTGTTCTGTAGCCTCCTCAGGCGTTTTTCTGTACAGGGTCTTGATGTTGTACAGTACGCTCCTCTTAAACATTTCCTTGTCAATGACTGGTTTTTTAGGCATGTCGTTACCTCCCATTTTACCCCGTGCCCCATTTCTTAAAAGTAGATTTCGTTTTTTACTCCAAGGATTTTGAACACGTAATTTTGTTAATTTTTTGCTATATTTTATAAATTCTGTTTTCATTCTACATATTATAGCATACTATGTCAAATGTTTAAATGATTAATTTATCAAAATGGAGTTTTTTTCTTCCTCCGCCTCTTCCTCCGTTTTCATCTCCTCGGTTTCCTCTTCCTTTTCTTTGTCAGAATCTGTCGTGATATCATTTCGCCGGTCTATTGCTTCCTGCACCTTGTCCTCAAGCTCCTGTGACGCCTTATCCAGGACACCTGATACCTCCGACTGGAATGCCGCATCCACGCCGGCATCCATAACCGCCTGCTTTGCCTGTTTCACACCACCAAGCGTGTCAATTTTAATGTGTTCAGCCTCAAGCTCCCTCGCATCCTTTATCTCCTGAAGCCCTTTCCGCCTGAGCTCTTCCATATATCCGTAATTTCCCACAAGCAGTCCCTGCGCCGTTTCGGTATGGTCAGCTGCAAGCTGCTTGCGGTCTTCCTCGCTAAGGCTTTCATCGCCAGCCGCCTCAGCCGCCTTGTCCAGCTCGTCGCTGATTTCGCGCATAATCTGGTTAACCTCGGAAAGCTTGCTGTAGCCGGCATTTTTCAGTTCATCTATTGTGCCGACCGTCTCAAGCTCACGCCGAGCCGCCGACACCCCGAGCCGAGCCGCCGATTCCTGAATCTGTGCGCCTGCTTCATCCGGCTTTTTATGGGTATCATCCGTGTCCTGCGCTTTCCCTGCCGTCTGCTCCTCTTCATCCTCCTGCTCCTCAAAGCTCTTGAGCATCATCAGAAGCTCCTCGTTTTTCCTGTCGATTTCCTCCTGTGCGCTGGCACTTCCTGCCACGCCCTTGAGTGCATCCTTTACGCGCTGTTCGTTCTCCTCCTCCTGGCGTTTTTTCAGTTCCTGCATTTTGTTGAGCGCGTCCTGCCGCTTCTGGATTGTCTCCTTGTCCTCCCCGGACGCATAGGAATTCTGGATTGTCTTCATCAGCTCGGATATCTCATTCTGTAAATCGCTCTGCTCACTCTTGAATGACTCCGCCCTTTCCTGCTCGCGCATCAGTACCCGTTCCATATGCATGTCCGTGATGTTTCCAGTCCCCGGCTGCTTATCCTGCCCGCTCTTCCGCCTGCCTTCATGTGAAATTGTCACCTTGCACTGTGGTCCAAACGCATCCTGTTTTCCCGCATTTATGGAATTTGTAATCCCTGCATTCGTCTTATTGTTGGAAATATTGTCCGCCGTTATACGCATTCCCATGTGAAATCCTGCCATATTTATCTGCATACTATTGCCCTCCTTTGTGCTTTATATATTTATATCGTCATAATCAGGCTTTTTTCTAATAGCAAAAAAGGACAATTGTCCAGCCTTTTGGGCTCAACCGTTATCCCTTCTTCTACAAACTTTATTATAATAGATAAAGCAAAATGCCTAAGTCATTTATGAACAATTCTTTTTACTATTATGAAACCATTTCCTGCAACAATAATGGCAAAGCAAAAAACAAAGATTTCCTTTAACCCCAAGTGAAGCATTCCTTTCAGGATACAGTCATAGGTAGTCGCATACCATGAATATGTTCCAGACGGCGTATTCTCAATACATGATAGCAGATATCTTTGGGCATTCCTCTGATTTTCTTCCTGAACTTTTACGATACCACTTAGGAATTGTAGGAAAATAAGCGCTCAGATTGCGCAGAATATTTCTTCAAAATTGTAGGAGAAAAAACGTAGGCGTAGCGGGCTACGGCGAGGCTTTTTATCCTGCAAGATTGGAGAAATAGACAAGCAAGATGTGTCACTTATTTTTCTACAGTTCCTTACCTTGTTTGCATAATGAATTTTAATTCCATCCGTAATCAGGTTCTTATCCGTTACTTCAAAACTTGGCATAATAATGTCCTGATCCAGGAGATATGTCCTGTTTGTCATGTATATCATAGATTCAGGCGCCAAGATGCCGACCACATCAAACTGATAAATATCATATAAATATTCTGCCTCAAAGCTGTCCCCTATTTTCAGCGTCCCCGACCAGTCTGCGCCGATAATGACCGGAATCCGTTTATCCTGCACCAGCACATAATCTGCCGCATCGAAAGACCGTCCCTCCTGCAGCACAACATTAAAATCCGCCAGTACACTGGCTCCGATTTGCACCGCTGCCAAACTATACATACCATCTTCCATTTTCTGGTCACTTTCATATTCGGGCAGACAGATGCCGGAAGCGTACAATGGCTGCCCATATATTTCGTAATATTGAAAAAGGCCAGTCCCCTCCAGCTCGTTCTTGAAATCTTCTATCTGCTGCATTTCAGCCGCAAATGGGTTGCTTTCATGCTGTAGTGCAAAATAGATGTATCCGTTATCCTTCAGCAGTACTTTTTTGTCCATACGGTAAAGGAAGCCACAGACAAACATTCCCAGCAGACAAATGCAATTGATTATTACCCATATTATAATTTTAATTATCTTCCGTGCCATATTTTACAATCTGCGTATACTGCATATTGACATCCTCATCACAGAATGTTCCAGTCGCTTTAACAGTATACTTTCCCCAGCGTCTGCCTGAGTCTCCCTTTTTTGCAATCTTTCCTAAATAAGTCCGCGTATAATGATACGTTTCCAATACCGTTGTTCCATCCAAATGCTCAGAATATCCTACAGGAGTATAGCCCCACACACCTCCATTCGTTCCAGCAACCCGCTCACCCCACACATTCCATGATACACTTCTGGACTTGGTTCGTTCTGGATATGTACTCTTCTGTGTTGCATCATAAGTGGAATCATGTAATGCCTCTTCATGAGACACGTCTTCACGTATAATTACAATATCATTATTAATAACCCCATCGCCTTCTTTTGCACACACAGGCAATCCCATGCTTATTGTCAGAATAACTATTAGTGCAAATACTTTCTTCATTTGATTTCTCTCCTATCTTTCCTTATATTTTGTAGCCTATCTACAATTTTAACCTTACCACATCTGCATACCAATGCCCATGACGTTTGCGTGAAACTTTATAAAATTTCGCGAAAACGTCATGGGCATTATTAAAAGTATGAATTACAATTTAATAATGGTTCTACACAGCTAATTCAAAGAATATTAAGGATGGTCATTCATTGTTAACGGCTCTCACCATTACATCATTTCCAGCAAACATGGCAGGAATCTCTATTTTTCACTTCAAAGTTGGTCTATTGATAAAAAAGATTAATACGCTGCCCCGCCAAACTGTTCCTTGTAATAGTTTACGAGGAACGTCATCATTTCCCTTTCTTCGTACAGGTCCGCAATCGCAATGGCATAGGAAAGATATCTTTTTGCAGCCATGACATTGCCCTGGTCTTCCACGATATAGACATACGCAAGCTCCGACAGGAGCTCTGCTATCTGAAAGCTATCATTTCGGCCGAGTGTTTCGATGATGTTTTCCAGATACAGGGTTTTCGCATCCCCATACTGTTCCATGTCGGTCAGCGCTTTCCCCAGATTCAGCTTTGCCAGTTTTGTTTCGTGAAAACGAAACTGGTCTTCGCCTCCCTCGCATTCCTGCTGTAAGTCATAGAGCATCCTTTCCAGAATATCCCTTGCCTTTTCAAGGTGGTCCATCTTATATTCCGCAAATGCAATATTGTTTATCGCCTTTGTCTCCAAATATGTATAGGTGTGCGTATTTTTCCCAATTTCATCCAAATCCAGTGTCCGGTTTAAGATGCGCAGCAGCTCCGTATGATAATCCTGTATGCTGATTCTGTCCTGACAATAATCCAGCCTGCCCCTCACCAATTCAATAAACGAACGGTTATTCTCCGCTTCCGCTCCCAGAGTATCCTCGAGCGTTGCAAGCAGCACTTCCGCTTCCTGGTATTTGCGTTCGTTCATGGCGCCATTGATACGCGACCTTAACATCAGGGCTTCTATATTTCCTGTATTGAGCTGATCCACATAATACCGTTCTTCCACGTCAATCTTTTCAGCCAGCGCCTGATAATGGTTCCTGCTCGGATGCCTTCCGTTTTCTATTTTGGAATAGCTTTCAACTGCACATATGCCATCACAGGCATCCTCCTGACTGAACTGTTTTTTCTTTCTTGCCTTTCTTAAATACTGCCCGACATCCTCTACCATCATTTCATCCGGACGCAGCTGATACCACAGCCCGTTCCTGCCAATACCCAGTTCTTCATACATACAGAATATCATGCCATATATTTTTCTATATCTATCCGGCACGGGAGAATCCTCCAAAGCTGCCAGCATCTCCACTAATTCAAGCGCATAGTATGTCGACTTATATTTTATCAGTAAATCCAGTCCTTTTTTCAGTTCGGTATGTTTCTTTCGGTTATCCCCGTCGCAGCAGCGGCTCCACAGATACACTGCCGGGGGATAAATAAAAACCTTTTCGGAGTCGTCCATATCCCCCTGCTCAATATAGGAAATGACCTTTCCCAGGCATGACAAGAGCTGGCATTGATTCATCCGCCGCGTCTCCATCACCAGCCGCAAATACAATAGGTATAGAAACAGCTCCGATGCCCCTATGCATCCTTCTATCCGGTCAGCGCTTAAAATTGCAGGACATGTCTCCATGAGCGCCTTTTCGTAACAGCCCTGCGCCTGCTCTAAATCGCACGTTACTTTCTCTGCAATAATACCATTTACATAATAGATGCACTGCTGTATCAGATGCTGGTTCAATGCAGAATTACTTACTGGCATCTTTGACAGATGCATCGCCAGCTCCTTATACTTTTCATGGATAAGCAGCACATTCAAGTCCCTTTTCCACCGCCAAAACCTTAAACTGTCCTCCGATACATACACGTTCAGCCCTTTGGGCGTATAGCCTAAGGAACTGTCCAAAAATAACTTTTAATATTGCTTGTCTTTTTCTACGATAGCACCGCTCAAAAATCAGTTACATAGCCCGCTATGCGCCTGATTTTTGGGCGGCACTCTCGAAGAAAAATCCTACGCGCTATTTAAAAGTTATTTTTTTACAGTTCCTAACCGCTCAAACAGCATTCTCAGGGAGAGAATATCCGGTACTCTTTCCCCATTTTCATATTGGGAATAAGTCGATATTCCACAAATTCCATGACAGACACTTCCCTGACGAATCCTTTTCTTTTTACGGATTGTCAGCAGGACTGCCCCTATCTCCATCCCCATAAAAAATCCTCTTTCCTTACTCCGGACTCATGGTCTTTTCATGCAGGAGCCCCATTTTCAGCTCATAGTAGTCCGGCGTCATGTCCATATAGTGCACATGCGGGTTGATGAAACGCTGCTCCTCCTCCCAGATTTCCTCGCCAAGCTGCCGCTTGACATATGCGCGGATTTCCTCAAGCGTGGGAAGCTCATAGACGCGCTTTCCGTTCTCAAATATTTTTATCTGCAATGGCTTTGCCGTACAGCCTGTAAACTTGAGGTTGCGCCATGGCATATTGGGGTCGACAAAGCGAAACGGCGTGCTCATGTCAATCTCCTCGTCCGCCTTTGCTATCAGGTCCGCCTTTGCCTTTCCGTTCTGGTCATAAATCCTGTACACCTTTTTCAGCCCGGGGTTCGTAATCTTTTCCACGGTGCCCGAAATCTTGATGCGCGGCGTAAACACACCGTTTTCCTCAACCGCCGCTATCTTGTATACCGCCCCGAGCAGTGCAAGCGTGTCATCCGAGTAATCGCTTGTGGCGCCTGTAATCAGGCGCTCACCCACGCCGTAGCTGTCGATGCACGCCTTCTGTGTATTGAGGGAGGAAATCGTGTGCTCGTCAAGGCTGTTTGACACAATAATCCTGCAGTCGGCAAGCCCTGCCTCGTCCAGCATTTTCCTGACCCTGACGGACTGGTACGCTAAATCCCCGCTGTCGATGCGGATTCCTTTCAGCCGTTTTCCCATCGGCTCAAGCACCTCGTGCGCCACGCGGATTGCATTGGGAACGCCGGACTGCATCGTGTCATAGGTGTCTACCAGGAGCACGGTATTGTCAGGGTAATTGACTGCATAATTTTTAAACGCCTCATATTCATCCTTGTAATACATAACCCAGCTGTGCGCCATGGTGCCGCCCACTGGAATGCCGAACATCTGCCCCGCAAGCACTGTCGCGGTTCCCGACGCGCCGCCAATGTAGGAAGCACGCGCGCCGTACACCGCGGCATCCATGTTGTGCGCCCGCCTTGCCCCGAAGTCGGACACGGTCTTTCCCGCAGCCGCCTTTACAATCCGCGCAGTCTTGGTCGCCACAAGCGACTGGTGGTTCACCTGCGCGAGGATTGCCGTCTCCACGAGCTGCGCGTCGATAAGCGGCGCAATCACTGTAATTACCGGCTCGTTGGGGTACATTATCGTTCCCTCCGCGAATGCATAGATATCGCCACGGAACTCAAAATCCCTAAGGTAGTCCAGAAATGCATCCGTAAATGTATTCAGCGAGCGCAGATACGCGATATCCTCGTCCGAAAAATGCAGATTTTCAATATATTCCACAATCTGTTCCAGCCCTGCAAAGATGGTGAATCCGCCCCTGTCAGGATTTTTCCTGTAAAACACGTCAAACGCGACCCTTGCCTGCATGTCCCCGTCATTGAAATATCCGTTTGCCATGGTAAGCTCGTACAAATCCATGACCATCGTTAAATTTCTTTTATCCGCCTGCTTCATCATATTGGTGTGTCCTTTCTTAATAAATAATATATTATTCACCGTCCGCCACTTTCCTATTATTATACCAACATTGCGCGGTATATTCAATCTTTCCTGTGTGCGGCGATAGTGTAACTTTACTTGGGGGATTCAATGGACAGCCCCCCTCTTATATCAGCA
>ERZ778517.914-NODE-914-length-26369-cov-10.236034_pt1 | contig 26369 bp, 20 predicted proteins | sample MGYA00510341_ERZ778517 | MGnify/ENA primary metagenome ERZ778517 (study PRJEB29527, sample SAMN07138964) | mouse gut metagenome | material: feces | host: mouse | place: China:Nanjing | collected 2016-01-25 ...
CCCCCGACCCTCTGCTTGTAAGGCAGACGCTCTGAACCAACTGAGCTATGCTCCCGACTTTCAAAAGAACTTGTTCTTTTGCGGTGCGGACGGGACTCGAACCCGCGACCCCCGGCGTGACAGGCCGGTATTCTAACCAGCTGAACTACCGCACCATTTTGTTCAGTCTTTATGCGTTTTCCTTGAACGCGGATGCAAAGGTACGCAAAAAATCCGAACCTCCAAATTTTTTCGAACTTTTTTGATGATTTTTTGCAAAAAAAATGACGGCGGGCCTGTCCTGGTCCGCCGTCTGGTGAAGTTCGGAATCTGAAAAATAATGAAAATCAATGTATTCAGGGCGCAATCGCTATTTCACCTCAATTGCGCGCTTTTTTTCGTCTTTTTCAGTCTCATGTGCTTTCGGAATCATGACTTTCAGAACTCCGTCGCTTACCTTTGCTTCAATTTTTTCTTTGTCGGCGTTCTCAGGCAGTATGAGAGTCTGATGGAATTTGGAGTAGGAAAACTCTTTGCGGAGATAGTGGCCCTCTTTCTTTTCTTCTTCCTCTTTCTTTTTTTCCATTTCAATCTCAAGATTTCCGTCCCTGTTGATGTGGACTTTGAAATCTTCCTTCGTAGTTCCAGGAGCGGCAAGCTCAAGTTTGTAGCCTCGATCTTCTTCTATTACATTTATGGCCGGAACTGAACCGCCGGATTTGTCAAGTGCGCCGTTCTCGAAGAAATCATTGAAGAAATCCGGAAGCCAGCTTTGACTGTTCAATTTTCGTGTAGGTAACATTTTTTTCTTGTTTTATTTGTTTGTCCGTTCGTTGTGCAATTACATTTTGAATGTTATGCGGGACGTGAAATATCAATATCCAGGCCATCTCCATATCAAGTATGAGGTAAATTTACTTATATTTGGGCTGACGCTCATATATACGCCCGGTCTCGGCAGAGTTAAAATAAATTTTGTCTCTGCTCTCAACTTTGGCTATATTTGTCCTGCGGACATATATACGCTTGTGTCTCGGCAGAGTGAAAATAAATTTTCCCTCTGCTCTCGACTTTGGCTATATTTGCATATGTACGGTGTGGCTTCGGCATAATCAAAGTGAACTTTGTTTCTGCTTTCGGCATTTTCGTATGTTATATAATATGGCAAGGCGGTTGTCTGCATAGTGTACTAAACACACATTGGGTAAAGGAATGAAAGAAGAAGGAAATATTATAGTAAGGAAGGCGAGGGTGAATAATCTTAAGGATGTGACTGTTGAGATTCCTCGCGGTAAATTCGTTGTCATAACAGGAATATCCGGTTCAGGAAAGTCCTCGTTGGCGTTCGATACTCTTTTTGCGGAGGGGCAGAGACGTTTTGCGGAGAGTCTCTCTTCTTATGCCCGCCAGTTTCTTGGAAGAATGTACAAGCCTGATGTCGAGCTTATCGAGGGAATACCGCCAGCGATAGCCATAGAGCAGAAGGTCAATACGAGGAATCCGCGCTCAACCATTGCTACCAGCACGGAGATATATGATTATCTTAGAATAATATTCGCGCGCATAGGAAGGACATTCTCTCCAATTTCGGGTAAGGAGGTGAAATGCAATACTATAAATGATGTTATGTCGTATGTCCTGGAAGGGGAAGCATCGACAGCCTATATTCTTGCGGATTTGCAGTGGAGTGGCCGTGACGATAAGGTGGAGCTTATGCTGGCGCTGAAAGAGGAGGGATATTCCCGTTTGTTTACAGACAAGGCGGTGAGAATCGAGGATGTGATGAAGCATGCGCAGGACGGGGACTATCCTGAGGATGCATTTCTGCTGGTTGACAGACTTCGGATACCTCGCATGAAAGACGGGCTGCCTGTAATGGAGGACGGGACTGACTTGCCTCAGACTGAATGGGATGACCTTAATACCAGGCTTCATGCGTCTGTAGATACCGCATTCAGCAAAGGAAACGGTACAATGTATGTCCTCAAGGAGTCTGTGCGGGCTGACGATGCAAGACAGGAAGAGGTGAGGGGCAAGTTTGTAAACAGGTTCGAAGCGGACGGAATGGAGTTCAGCCGTCCGGACGAATATATGTTCAGTTTCAATAGCCCTTTGGGGGCATGTCCCGTATGCGGAGGACTCGGGCAGATAATAGGCATAAGTGAGGATCTTGTGATACCGGACAAGAGCAAGACAATATATGACGGAGCTATTGCATGCTGGCGGGGAGACAAGATGGGCTGGTTCAGAGATCAGCTTGTGCGTAATTCGGAGAGATACGGCATCCCTATTTTCGAACCTTACTGCAACCTGAGCCAGAAAGTGCGTGATATTATATGGAAAGGGCATCAGGGTGCGACCGAAGAGGAATCCGTGGTGGGACTTGACGAATTTTTCAGGTGGGTCGAATCTAACCGCTACAAAATACAGTACAAATACATGCTGAGCCGGTATTCCGGAAAAACGGTGTGCCATAACTGCGGAGGAAGCCGTCTTCGTCCGGAGGCTTTGTATGTCAAGGTCGGAGGCAAGAACATACATGAGCTGCTGAGCATGAATGTGGCCCAGCTGCTTGATTTTTTCGGACATTTGGAATTGACTTCGCACGAGCACTCCATAGTCTCGAAAGCCGTGGAGGAAATAGTCTCTCGCCTGAAATATATTGATGAGGTCGGTTTGGGATATCTGACATTGAACAGGACTTCGAATACTCTCTCGGGAGGTGAAAGCCAGAGGATTAATCTTGTTACGGCCCTTGGAAGTTCCTTGGTGGGCTCGTTGTATATTCTTGATGAGCCGAGCATCGGTCTTCATCCACGTGATACGGAACGCCTGATTGCTGTTCTGAAAAGGCTTCGGGACATAGGCAACACTGTAGTTGTGGTTGAGCATGACGAGGAAATAATGAAGGCTGCTGACATTCTGATAGACATAGGTCCGAAGGCCGGAGTGAATGGCGGGGAAATTGTTTTCGAGGGAAAGATAGGGGAGAATGTGTCCGGCAGCGGCAGCGAAAGGTCTCTCACACTTCAGTATCTTGAAGGCAAAAGGGCAAGATATGTCCGCAAGAAGCGCAAATGGACATCTTCAATAACTGTTGAAGGTGCGATGGAGCATAATCTCAAGGATATCAACGTCAAGTTTCCTCTTGGAGTCCTGACTGTCGTTACAGGAGTCAGCGGAAGCGGGAAATCATCCCTTGTCGGCGATATTTTGTATCCTGCTGTTTATCGCCATCTTAATCATACCGGCTCGGCTCCCGGCACTTTCCGTGGCCTTTCAGGCAATCTTGACAAAATCTCCCAGGTTGAGTATGTTGACCAGAACCCTATCGGTAAGAGCTCGAGGTCAAATGCTGTGACTTATCTGAAGATATATGATGATATCCGAAAGCTTTTGTCAGATCAGCAATATGCAAAAATCAATGGCTACACTCCGTCACACTTCTCTTTCAACATGGATGGTGGACGTTGCCCTGAGTGTCAGGGAGAAGGCTTCGTGAAAATAGGCATGCAGTTTATGGCGGACGTCTCAATGGTATGTGAGGCATGCGGAGGCAAAAGATTCAAGCCTGATATCCTTGAGGTAAGGTACAAGGGCATGAATATAGACGATATACTTAACATGAGCGTCGAGGAGGCCATAGCATTTTTCAAGGAACAGGAGGAACCAGTGGCAAAAAGGATTGCTGAAAGGCTCCAGCCTTTGATGGATGTCGGTTTGTCTTATATTAAGCTCGGCCAAAGCAGCAGCACGCTTTCCGGAGGCGAGAGCCAGAGGATAAAGCTAGCGTGGTTCCTTTCGATGACGGATACATCTTCCAAATCAAAGCCGCAGAAAGTGCTTTTCATTTTTGATGAACCTACCACGGGCCTTCATTTCTATGATGTTGAGAAATTGCTCAGATCTTTTGACGCTCTTCTTTCAAAAGGGCATTCAATAGTTGTCGTCGAGCATAATCCTGATGTCATAAGGTCAGCCGACTGGGTTATAGACCTTGGTCCGGAAGCCGGTGACGGCGGAGGAGACATCGTATATGAAGGTACGCCTGAAGACATGCAAGGATGCAACGGTTCATATACCGCCAGATACTTGTAATGCCGCTTATACATGCTCTTCTTTAATTTATGATTCATCTGCTGGCGGCAGGTTGACTTCTATTATGAATAGTGCGCTTTCGTTGACGGGAGGGCCTGCTTCCATGTATATCAGACCTCTTCCCGGACCGGTGAGTTTCAGTGTCGCACCATGCCCGTCTTCATCAAGGGTATAGCTGTAGATGCCCTTGGCCTTGTCATCCTCCATGTATTCTGTACCGGCATTGAAAGGTGCATATGTCGGCGTGAACTCGCACCAGATATGTATCCGGTCTCCTATGTCGCCTCTTATATAGCTTGACGGATATGCACGGAAACTTGGAGGTATTGCAGGTGAAAGCCCGCTTTTGTCAACTCTCCATCCGCCATCGTGGAGCCCGTCATCTTCCGGGCATACTGTTATAGTGTACAGACAATTCCGTTCCACGTCAAGGTTGGAAGTTCCGTCTCCAAGATAGAACCTGTATATCAGTCTCTTACCGTCAGTCTTATACTCTTCTGACATATAGTCAAACTCCATCTCAATGTATGAGCATATGTCTCTCATGTGGTCATCTTCCGAGAAAACCTTGTCCTTGCTGTCTGTGATTTCTTCCGGAAAATCCCCCTGCATGTTTTCAAGCATGTAAAGTGAAACTTCTTTGCTGAGACCTATGCCCCCTGGACCGTTAGTGTTCAGCTCTTGGGTTTCCATGTCATTGCGGCTGAACCCTGCCGCAAAGCAGTCATCTCTGTCCATGACCTTGCTTTTCCCGAATACTCTTACTGATTTGGGACAATTGCCGACCTTTACTGATCTTACGTCCATCTTGACGTTTTCTGATAGTCTGCTCCTGTCCATTCTTATGTTTATCTTGGACATAAGGCGTATGAGCTGAAGGCTGAGTGTCATTCCGCTCTCTATAAGTATGTCCTTTTCTTGCGCATACATTGGGATTCCCTCCCTGTATTCATCCGGATAGGCCAGATGATAGCGTATCTCTGAAAGTTCACTGATATGTGAGACATTGACCCTATATCCGAAATTGGCGCAAGCACAGAATGTATATCTCCTCCCTTTCACAAGGTTTACTTTGCATCCTCCGGCACCGTTGCCCAGCCACAGGGATTCCTCAGCGTCTCCATTTTCGTCAAATATGATGAGGCTTACATCCGTTATGCGCTCCTCGTCTGGATTGATTGCCTTGGTGTCAAGGCTTCCGGTCATGTATGAGATATGTACCTCGACAGTTTCCCCATCATATCTCATATGCTCATCATTCAGTTCGGAGGAGCAGCCGGCAGTAATAAATGCAGCACATGTCAGAAGCGCACTCCGTATTCTTCTTTTGTATTCCATTCCTTGATTTCTAAGTTGATTTCCAAATCTTCTGCACTTACCGGAATGTCGGGGTCTGACGAACCTTTTCTCCGGATTTTCAAATCATAGACGTATCTGCAGTTTCGCTCTATCCCGCGTCCGTTGCCTTCCTGATGTACGGAGTTGCGATTTATGTCAATTGGCCAGTACCATGTGGAATCGCCTGCTTTTCCCTCAATGACAAGTCTTGTGAAAGGAGAACCCGGACTTTCCTGAGTGCCGCAATTGGGGTAGCACAGCAGTGTGATGTCTGCTCTGAAAGTCTCTTTGCCTATTGGTCTGCCTATTACTTGGGCTATTATCCCGGGCTCTGAAAATTTCTCCAAATCATCGTGGCACAAGCATCCTGAATTTATTATGCGTTCCGGGGCAATGTCTCCTCCAGCCATTATCTTGCATGACGCGTTGACATTGGTCAGATACACTTTCACGTCTTTCAGTGTTTCTGCTGCATACGGCTTGCCTGAAAAATCACAACTGATGCTCCTTAATACAATTTCACTTGCAAGCCTTTCCATGCATAGCGGGGCTGAAGCCGAACCGTCGTTTCCTGCTCTGACTCTGGTCTCTGCTGTCATCAGAGGATGTTCCTGATGCTCTTTTTCAAGTTCTGCCATGACATATGAAAGTGATTCACGTGAGTTTATGCCTTTCCATTGGTCTCTGTCGCGTTGCGAGTTTGCGCAGACAGTTATCTTTTTGTCTCCGCTTCTTGATGCGATTTCAAGTATGCCCTCATCAGTGCCGCCAAATCTCTGGTAGCAGTCGAGCCTTTGCAAAGCATCGTCATTGAAGACGAAGATATCCATGTCGCTGATGGCATCCTTGTCGGACTTGAGGATTGTAACCTTCACCGGAACACTGTCTGTTCCTGTTCCGGTGAAGGGCACATCCTGTCTCGGCCCGGGCTTGGCGCACCCGGGCAGCAGTACCGGGAGGATTACCAGCAAGGCGTAGTAGCCCAGAACGGGCAGGTTTAGATACCGGACTAGTCCGGCAAGAGAGTTAAAATGTGTGTAGAACTCCCGGTCTGTTTGTATGATATATTTCATTCCTAAAAATTATAGCTTATGCTGACTGAAATACCGGATGCGTAAGGTCTTTCCTTGCGAATGCATTCACGGACACTTGCCATGTAAGAAACAGTGATGCAGGATTCTTTCCATATCTTGAATGCATATCCTGCTTCTGCAGTCATGTCCGGTCCGGTGACATTGCCGTTCCGTATGCCTATTGCGGCAAACCACTTCCTGAATCTTCCGGCCGGCCAATATCGCACTGAGATGCCCAAGGCATGGAAGTCTCCGCGAGTCATTTCTGTATTGGCCGAGGCAAATTCTGAATCATGTATGTCTTCTTCATCCGGCCTTGAACCTTTCATTTGTGTAAGGTCCAGGGATACTTCTGCGCCAGCTGACCAGTTGCTCGCGAATCCGTAGCCGAAATGAAGGCTTGCCGTTCCGCATATCGCTTTCGCCAAGTCTGTGCTGACAAGGAATCTTCCGGCTTCCTGTCCGGCTGCCGGTGCTGTGATGGAGTATAGGAGTAGCATTGTCATAACTGCGCGTTTCATTTTTTTTGATTGCAAATGTATGGCAGGAGCAAGATGGATATGTGCGATTTTAAAAAAGATTCATCATAAATTTCTTTTTTTTACATTTATAAAATAAATTTTATATCGCGAGGGAGTGGCAGACCGCCTTGCCATTTCAAAAGATGCCGGATATGATTGCTTTTGCAGAAATGCTGCATTATAGAATAGATGGAAAAAAATGCCGGTTACAGCTTCTGTTTGTTATGATGTAAGCAAATAATGCTTTATATTTGAAGACCCTAAAACAATCAGTGTGCAAAATTTTTTGTGACATTATGAAAATTGGCAATTTATTCAGAAAATTTACCGGGCATAGGCATCAGTATGCCCCTTCGTTCGTCCAGCAGGCGACATATCTTCAACAGGCTGCTGATGCGCTTTGCCGGATGACGGATACGATGGACAGCTCGGAGTGGAAAGTGCTTGAGAAAGAGGTGAAGGCATGCGAGGTGCAGGGAGATGCCTTACTGACTGAATTTTATGAGCAGCTTTATGAAAAGGTCATCACTTCCATACGCCGCGCAGACCTGCAGACGATAGCACTGAACATTGACGAACTGCTCGACCATATCAATGATTCAGCCAAGTCAATACTCCTGTATATGCCGCAGCGCATCGACCCGCAACTGCGCGATCTTGCGCAATATATACGTGCTGAGGCAGACACGATAAAATCAATTGCCTCGATGCTTGGAGACTTGAGGCATAATTTTTCTCAGATTTCGCTCGGATGCGACCGCATTACTGAACTGGAGCATGCTGCGGATGATGCATATGAGGAATATATCGGTTATATTTTCACTCAGGAGAAGAATGCGATAGAATTGATGAAGTATAAGAATATAGCGGAAACCCTTGAGGCTGCGACAGATGCCGGCAAGACAGTGTCCGACAATATAAGGAAAATTATTCTCAGATATGTTGACTGACCTTCTGCGCTGATTGTGTCAGGAAATGCCTCAAAGCAAAAGCGGCTGGCTAAAATCATTTAGCCAGCCGCTTTTCTTGATTTATTGTAACTTATGCTCCGAAGTTGTCGTACAGGATATTCTCTGGAGGTACTCCGAGACTGTCAAGCAACTTGACTACAGAAGCAACCATCATAGGAGGTCCGCACATGAGATAGAGGGCATCCTCAGGATTCTCATGCTGCTTGAGGTAAGTCTCATACATTACATTGTGCACAAAGCCTGCAACATATGGAACCCCTGCCTCATCTGCAGCAGGATCCGGCCTGTCAAGCGCAAGGTGGAACTTGAAGTTAGGGAACTCCTCCTGAATCTCGTTGTAATCCTCAAGGTAGAACGCTTCCTTGAGACTGCGTGCTCCGTAGAAGAAGTTGACTTTCCTTGAAGTCTTCTCTGTCTTGAACAAGTGCATGATGTGGCTTCTCATAGGAGCCATACCTGCGCCTCCGCCGACGAAAATGAGCTCCTGGTCCGCAGGAAGGTTCTTCGGAAGGAAGAATTCTCCGTAAGGGCCGGATATGGTTATCTTGTCGCCAGGCTTGAGGGAGTAGATGTATGAAGAACATACTCCAGGATTTACGTCTACCCACTTGCCGGCAGCCCTGTCGAAAGGAGGGGTGGCGATACGTACATTCAGCTTGATGATGTCACCCTCTGCAGGGTAGCAGGCCATTGAGTATGCACGTACTGTAGGAGTCGGGTTCACCATCTTGAGATTGAATACGCCCATCTTCTCCCAGTCTTCGCGGTACTGCTCGTCCACATCAATGTCCTTGTAGTCAACAGTTACTGCCGGAACGTCAATCTGTATGTATCCTCCTGACTGGAAATTCAGGTGCTCACCTTCAGGAAGCTTTACGACAAACTCCTTGATGAAAGTAGCCACATTGTGGTTCGATACGACCTCGCATTCCCATTTCCTTACGCTGAGAGCTGAAGCCGGAACCTCGATCGCAAGGTCTTCCTTGACTTTCACCTGACATCCAAGACGCCAGTTAGCTGCAATCTGCTTGCGGCTGAAGAAGCCTACCTCGGTAGGGAGAATCTCTCCTCCGCCTTCGGTTACGCGGCATTTGCACTGTCCGCAGGCACCTTTTCCTCCGCATGCAGAAGGAAGGAATATCTTCTGCTCGGCAAGAGTGGAAAGAAGGTTGCCGCCAGGGGTGACCTCAATGATCTTGCTTCCGTCGTTTATATTAATCTTTACTTTTCCTGACGGTGTCAGCCTTGCCTTGATGAAAAGGAGGAGGGCCACCAGGATGAGTGTGAGGATCACGAAAATGATCACAGAAAAAAGTATTGTCATCTGCATAGTCTAAATCCTCCAAATTAAAGCTGAATACCCATGAATGTCATGAATGCGATACCCATGAGACCAACGGTGATGAAAGTGATGCCGAGGCCCTTGAGCGGAGCCGGAACATGCGAGTATGCCATCTTCTCCCTGATTGCGGCGAGTGCGATGATTGCAAGCCACCAGCCGATTCCTGAGCCGAGAGCATATGTCGCAGCTTCTCCGACATTCACGAATGCCTTTTCCTGCATGAACAGCGAGCCGCCGAGGATTGCGCAGTTCACGGCGATGAGCGGAAGGAAGATTCCGAGCTGTGAATAGAGCGCAGGTGCGAATTTCTCCACTACCATTTCCACAATCTGTACGATTGCCGCAATGACTGCGATAAAGACGATGAAACTGAGGAAGCTCAGGTCTATGGTCGCGTACTGTTCTCCAAGCCATGCGAGTGCGCCCGGCTTGAGGAGGAACTCATTGAGAAGGTAGTTGATAGGGAGAGTTACGAGAAGCACGAAAACAACCGCAACACCCAAACCGTTGGCTGTCTTCACATTCTTTGATACCGCCAGATATGAGCACATGCCCAGGAAGTAGGCGAATATCATATTGTCAACAAAAATTGACTTTACGAATAAGCTAATATAATCTGCCATTTCTTGTTCGAGTTAGTTGTTATTTCTCCTGAAGTTCCTTCTGTATGGACCTCTGTGCCCAGATTATGCAGCCGAGCAGGATAAGGGCCATAGGAGGAAGAATCATGAGACCGTTGTTCATATATCCGAGATCGTAGAATGACTCCGGAATAATGCGGAATCCGAAGAGCGTTCCGCTTCCGAGAAGTTCACGGAAGAACGCCACGATCACGAGGATCAGTCCATAGCCGATTCCGTTTCCGAGACCGTCCATGAATGATGCGAAAGGCTTGTTTCCGAGGGCAAATGCCTCGATGCGGCCCATCACGATACAGTTGGTGATGATAAGGCCGATATATACGGACAGTGTCTTGCTGACACTATATACGTATGCCTTGAGCACCTGGTCCACGAGGATAACCATAAGGGCTACAACCACGAGCTGGACAATGATGCGGATACGGTTAGGTATTGTATTCCTCAGAAGTGAAGCCACAAGGCTTGAGAGCGCAGTGACGATGGTCACTGAAAGTGCCATTACGCATGCTCCCTTGAGCTGTACTGTCACTGCAAGTGAGGAACAGATGCCGAGTACGAGGACAGATATAGGATTGCCCTTGAATATCGGGTTCAAAAACGTTTCTTTAAAATCAAAGTCTTTCATATATGCTATTCCTCCACGTTTTCAGTTTCCTCAGCCTCGGCTTCTTCTGCAGCTTCTTCTGCAGCTTCTTCTGCAGCTTCCTGCGCTGCGGCCATTTCAGCAGCGGCCTGCTTTGCGGCAGCAGCTTTGCTGAGGTATGGTTCATAGTATTTTGACCAGGTGTTTATGGTCTTGCCGAGTGCCTGTGAAGTAATTGTGGCTCCGCTGATTGCGTCAACACCGTTCTCTGCACCTTTTGCGCCGCCTTTCACAACTGCGAATCTCTCTTCTCCTTCACCGAATTTCTTTCCCGGGAACTGTCCCTGGAAAAAGTCTTCTGTGATTTTTGCTCCGAGGCCCGGAGTCTCGCTCTTGTGATCAAACACAGCGCCGGCAATTGTCTTTCCGTCTTCTGTTACTGCAAGATAACCCCAGATAGGACCCCAAAGACCTGCACCGTAGCAAGGAATCACAGTGATTTCCTTACCGTTGATGTCAAGGACATATACAGGAAGTTCAAGAGATGAAAGAAGGTCAGCCTGTCCGGCCTCAATCTTCTTGATGATGTCATTCTGGTTCTTGAGATCAGCTGTGGTTGCTACCTGAATCTTGTTCAGGTCCTCCTTGCCCATGTTCATCTGGCCTTTCCTGTTTCCGTTTCCGTCAACATAGAAAGCATCAGTGATTTTTTCAACGTACATTTCCATGACATTGGTGTCCTCGGAAATTGTCACGTCCGCATCAGACTGGGCAGCGGCAGTGAGTACCTGGGTTATGGTCTCTTTCTTGACGTTCTCGTCCTGCATAGGCTTGAGGGCCATGGCTGCAAATGCCAAAACCGCAGCGACCACCACAACGAGGACAGTCGAATATATGACCGTATATGTATTACTGTTTGTATTCATACCTATATTATATATTAAGCGATTTTAACTTTCTTAGCCCTTCTCTTGATTGAGAACTCGATGACATAATGGTCAATCAGAGGTGCGAATGTGTTCATCAGGAGGATGGCGAGCATCATTCCTTCAGGATATCCTGGGTTCCAGAGACGTACAGTGACAGCAAGAGCACCTACGAGGAAACCGTATATCCATTTTCCGCACTCGGTCTGAGCAGATGTCACAGGGTCGGTTGCCATGAATACGGTTCCGAAAAGGAAACCGCCCATTACGAGCTGATAGTAGCCCGGAAGGTCTGTTGAGCCGACAGCATATCCGAGATATCCGATGGCGAGTCCTCCGACAACTGATGAAAACATGATTTTCCAGCTTGCCACGCCTGTCCAGATGAGGATTGCCGCACCTATGAGGATTGCTATGGCTGAAGTTTCACCGACTGAGCCTGGAATAGTTCCGATGAACATGTCCATGAAGTCTGTTCCTGCAGCCATGAGACCCTCTGAGGTCGGATGGGCGAGCGGAGTAGCTCCGGATACGCCGTCAATAAGTCCGTTGCCTGAAGCATATGCCGTTCCTTCTGCCATGTAGCGGGTCATGCCGCCGGTCCAGATGGTGTCGCCTGACATTTTGCTCGGGTATGAGAAGAAAAGGAACGCACGTGCGATGAGTGCAGGGTTCCAGATGTTCATTCCTGTGCCTCCGAACACTTCCTTTCCGATGAGCACTGCAAAGGCCACGGCAATCGCAAGCATCCAGAGAGGAACGTCAACAGGTACTATAAGCGGAATGAGCATACCTGACACGAGGTATCCCTCATTGACTTCATGTCCCTTGATCTGTGCGGAAACGAACTCGATTCCCAGACCAACGATGTATGATACAAGGTAGAGAGGTATAACCTTCACGATTCCGTACCACACGATGTTCCAGAAGCCCCAGTCATTGAGACCGAAGGCGAGCTTGTGCTGGAAGCCCACATTCCAGATGCCGAAAAGCATAGCCGGAACAAGAGCGAGCACAACCATAATCATGACTCTCTTCAAATCGACGCAGTCCCTTACGTGTGAGCCTCTGCGGGTCACTGTGTCCGGAACGAAAAGGAATGTCTCAAAGGCATCGAATGTCGAATGGAGGAATCCGAACTTGCCGCCCTTTTCGAAAGACGGCTTGATTTTATCTGTTAATTTTCTTAATCCGTTCATAATTCAAAGTCTTTAGCACATTTCTTTCAGCATGAGTGAAATGCCGTCAGTGATGATCTGCTGGATGTCAATCTTTGAAGGACACACATATTCGCAAAGTGCGAGATCCTCCTCGAGAACCTCGTAGATTCCGAATTTTTCCATGTTGTCGATATCCTGTGCAAGGCATGCCTTGAGCAGATGTACAGGATACAGCTGCATAGGAAGAACCTTGCTGTACACATCATTCAGGACAAATGCCCTCGGGCCGCCGTGAAGATTCGTGTCCATGTCATATTTCTTCTTCGGAGTGAGCCATGAGAAATATGTGCGTGATGAACTGAACTGGCTGAACCTCATAGGCTTTGCCCATCCGAGCATCTCGTATTCATTTCCCTCCTTGAGGATTGTCACCTGATTGTCGAAGAAGCCGAGGAAACCGTCTTTCCCGATGTTGGTTCCGGTGAGAACGTCACCGCTGATGAACCTGAGCTCTTCTGACTGGCTGTAGAACTCCTTTATGTCAGCCATTGATATGCCTGGATAACCGTCCACGTAGGCAGGGCTTACCGCTTTAGGGCCTGTCACGGCTATTTTTCTCCTGAGGTCGTATTTTCCTGTGTTGAAGAGACGTCCGATTGCCGCGAGCATGAGCAGGGACACTGTCCATACGGTCTCACCTTTGCGTATAGGGCTGATGTTGCTGATCTGTACTCCGACATTGCCGGCAGGATGGCTGCCGCTGAAAGTGTGGAGGATGACGTTCTCAATCTTGTGGAACGGGGTGCCTGAGTAATTTGCCGCATTGAGCGAGAAATGTACACCTCCGTCAGTAAGTTTTCCGAGGGCGTTGATTGCAGTCTGGATGTTCGCGAACTCTTCCCTGAGAGTGAACTCCGGATCTGCTGCCAGAGGTGCAGTTGAGAATGCTGATACGAAGATTGCCTTAGGCTTTGCCTGAGGGTCTGCGATGATGCCGTAAGGTCTCTGCACGATGGCTGGCCAAAGACCTGATTCAAGAAGGGCTTCCTTAATCTGGTCTGCTGTCATGTCGGACGGCTTCCTGACGCCGAAGTCAACATGTTCCTGTTCTGCATCGGCTTTGATGCGTACCTCAAGCAACTTTCTCTTTTCGCCTCTTACGACCTCTGCCACTGTTCCGCTGACCGGAGACGCGAAGAGAATCTTCTGAGACATCTTGTCTGCCAAGACCGGGGTACCTGCGAGGACCTTGTCTCCCTCCCTGACGAGAAGCTTCGGAACGAGGCCTCTGAAGTCGGTAGGTTTGACGGCCACAACGTCAGGAACGATCACCTTCTTGGTTGTCTGGGCGGCTACTCCGGAAATCGGAATGTCCAGTCCCTTTTTCAAATAGATGTTGTTTGACATTATATAAACCGTTTTGAGTTTTTATTCAAAAATCGCCCGCGAAGATAAGGTTTTTTTTCCTATTTTTGCGCCCGTTATGGAAAATAAATGTCTTGCTATATTAGAGGGGCTGAACAGTGTGCAGAAGCAGGCTGTCAGTTGTGTGGACGGACCGGTGCTGATTGTGGCAGGTGCGGGGTCTGGAAAGACCAGGGTGCTTACGAGCAGGATTGCATATATCCTTGCGACAGGGTGTGACCCGTCAAGGATTCTTGCCCTGACGTTTACCAAGAAGGCTGCTTCTGAAATGAAGGAGAGGATTGCCCTGATGGTGGGGGAGCGAAGTGCGAGGAGACTCTATATGGGAACCTTCCATTCCGTATTCATAAGGTTTTTGCGTGAATTTGCCGAGTCTCTGGGATATCCTTCCGGATTTACAATATACGATACGGGGGATTCGGTGAGCGCGATAAAGACATGCCTGAAGGAACTTCAGCTGGATGAAAAAGTATATAAGCCGAAAGATGTGCTGTCGCGCATATCCATGGCCAAGAACAATCTTGTGACACCTTCGGCTTACAGGAGAAATGCAGTCGCATTGCAGAATGACGCATCCGCAAAGAAGCCGAGGATATGTGACATCTATGAGCTGTATGCGGCAAAATGCAGGCAGGCGGGAGTGATGGATTTCGATGACATCCTTCTGAACATGAACATTCTGCTGCGTGACAACCATGAGGCTTTGGAGTCCATATCAGGACGTTTTGACTACATCATGGTGGATGAGTATCAGGACACGAACTTCGCCCAGTACATAATACTCAAGAAACTGAGCCAGGCGCACGGGAATCTGTGCGTCGTGGGGGATGATTCGCAGTCCATTTATGCGTTCCGCGGGGCGAAGATTGAGAATATACTGAATTTCAAGAAGGATTATCCGGGGCATAACATCTTTCGTCTTGAGCAGAACTACCGCTCTACAAAAGTCATAGTGGATGCGGCCAACTCATTGATTGCCAAGAATACCGCACGTATTCCGAAAGAGTGCTACTCTATGGGTGAAACCGGTGAGAAAATCCGGCTTATACAGGCATACACCGAGCAGGAGGAAGCTTTTCTTGTGGCTTCTTCCATTGTTTCGCGTATTCACTCCGACTCAGCGCAGTATCAGGATTTTGCAATCCTGTACAGGACGAATGCACAGTCCCGTGCGCTTGAGGAGGCCCTTCGCAAAAGGAATATACCATATGTGATATATTCGGGAAACTCGTTCTTTGACAGGGCTGAGGTCAAGGATATGATGGCCTACATAAAGTTGGCCGCCAATCCTAATGATGACGAGTCCTTCAAGAGGATAGTCAACAAGCCTGCACGCGGAATCGGTGACACCTCACTGTCTGCCCTTGCAGCTGCGGCGCTTTCCCATGAGACGTCTTTGTTCAAGGCCGCATTTGCGGATGACTTGGAATCCTATGGACTCAAGACTCCGGCAATCAAGAAGATACGTGATTTCTGCGAGCTGATGAACGGCTTGTGCATTAGAGTCCCGAAGGAGGATGCTTATACTGTGGCAACGGCTCTTGCCATGCATTCCGGACTTCTTGCTTTTTACAAGAGCGACACGAGCATAGAGGGCCAGTCTCGCACAGCGAATGTGGAGGAACTTCTCAACAGCGTAAAGAACTATATAGAAGAAAGGCAGAATGAACTTTTCGAGGATATGCAGGCTGAGGGGCTTGTAGGGGAGGGGGCTGAGCTTTCTGCTGCGGATCTTCCTGTTGTGACATTGGACGATTATCTTGAGAATGTGTCCTTGCTGAGCGCCGTTGATGTGGAGGATGATGAGAACGGTTCCAATAAGGTCACTATGATGACGGTACATTCATCAAAAGGACTTGAGTTCCCTTATGTCTATGTAGTGGGAATGGAAGAGAATATATTCCCGTCCGGAGGTTTCATGGCATCTGAAAGTGATATTGAGGAGGAGCGCAGGCTGTTCTATGTGGCTATGACAAGGGCCAAGAAAGCGGTTGCATTTTCATTTGCGCAGACCCGTACCCGCAACGGGAAGCATGAGTCCAATTCTCCGAGCCGTTTTGTGCGTGAGGTCGACCAGCAGTATATAGCGAATCCTTTGACTGTTGACATGGCTTCCGAGGAAGAAAGGCACCATTCTTCAGAGGGGTGGGGGCGTCAGGCTTATTCCAAGAAGCCTGGATATGCATATGGGATGTCTTCGCGTCCTGAGTTTGTCAAGAAGCAGCCGGCCCGTCCTGTATCCGGTGCTCCGGCTTCCCGTGCGGATGCTCCGGTGCCAAAGGGACGTCCTGCCAATGTGAGTCCGAGGCCTGTGCCTGCGAGAGTTGCGGATGCTGATTTTGAGCCGACTCCGATTCTGCAACTTCGTGCCGGACAGAGGATTGAGCATAACCGTTTCGGGTTCGGCAAGATTGTCGAGATAACCGGAAATGCCGCTGACTTGAAGGCAAAAATAGCCTTTGACGGGCATGGAGAGAAGATTCTGATACTTAAATATGCTAAAATTCGCGTGGTGGATATTGCAGAATGATGAAATATCTGTTATCTTTGCATTGAAGTTTTTCATAGTTTAAGTTTAGGTTAAGTAGCGGGGCAGTTCATGTTATCATGACTGCCCCGTGAATTTTTGTTTCATTTCAGCTCCGTTTTTGTTCCGTTTGGCAGATGCTGATTTACCGGTTTCCGTTATAGCATTTTTTGCAGACCGGATGCAAGAAACAGAAAAAAACGCATAAAGAAACAGAAATTTATCTTTTTTCTTTTTCTTTAATCCCGTTTCATTTATTGCCTATACATTTGCCTTTGTCCGCGATGTTGCGGGCATAAATGATATGAGGAGAAAGAATATGAAACGGAAAATCGTCCGTCTGCCTTCAAAGGCGGCATTTGTGGCAGGATGTTTTTTAATGCCGCATCTTTGGGTGTCTTGTGATCTGCTTGGCACCAATTCGGAAAAAACAGGTGAATTGCGTATCGCGTTTTCTGCAGATCAGAGGGAAATCACAAGAACAGATTCCGGTATGCCGGATACATGTGATTTTATTCTTACTGTGACAGATTCCAAAGGAAAGGTCCTCTATGGCGGCCCGTTCGGGGCTTGTCCCGAATCCCTGCTGGTTCCGGAAGGCAGCTATGTCGTGAGTGCCGTGTCCGGAGAGTTTTCAAAGCCTGCATTCTCTGCTCCGCAGTATGGCGATGAGCAGTGTGTCGTCGTTCCGCGCGGTGGCGTGGCTGATGTCAGGCTTGTCTGCAGACAGGTAAATTCCGGAGTGCGTCTCAGGATAGCTCCTGAATTTCTTGATGTCTATCCTCAGGGAGTGCTGTTCCTTAAGTCAGATGACGGCAAGCTGATGTACGGGTATAAGGAAAAGAGAATTGCCTATTTCAATCCCGGCAATGTGTCACTGATGTTGAGTGACGGAGGTGTTGACAAGGTTTTGATGAGCAGGACTCTTGTGGCTCAGGAGATACTTACGCTCGGAGTAGGTGCCGCTTCCGCTGATTCTCCTGGTCAAGGGGCGGGAAGCGGGATTTCCGTGTCCGTGGATACTTCGAGAAACTGGATTTCCGATAATTATGTCATCGGAGGAAAGCCTGGAGGAGGCAGCGGTCCTTCTAATGCGCTTACGGTGCAGCAGGCCTTGGCTTCGGTAGGCGATGAGGACGTTTGGGTTTGCGGTTATGTCGTGGGCGGGGACCTTACTTCTGCCTCGGCTTCTTTTGATGCTCCTTTTGCCTCAAAGACCAATCTGCTTCTCGGTCCGCGCTCCGGAACTTCAGCCAAGGCGTCCTGTCTGTCTGTGCAACTTCCTGACGGTGAAGTGAGGGAGGCCTTGAATCTGGTGGACAATCCAGGGCTTTTGGGGAAGAAAATCTTTGTCAAAGGTGATATTGTTGCGGCCTATTATGGCATACCAGGGCTTAAGAATACAGATGAATACGAACGGCCGTAGAGTTGCTACCAATATGTTGTGATTGACCTCCGTTTAAGCAGGCCTTACCTTTGCGCCCTGAAAGTTAAAAGTGATGAAAAGATTTGTTATTCTGTTTTTATGGGCGTTCTCATTGCAGTTTGCGGCAATCGGAGAGGAACGTGGAGGAAGTGAGGCAAGTATTTACGGGCATGTGATAGACAAGGGGACCGGGGAGCATGTGCCTTATGTGATGGTGTCGCTCAAGGGAACTGTAATCGGTACGGCTACAGCTGGTTCGGGACATTATTATTTGGAGCATCTTCCTGAGGGAAAGTTCATCCTGCAGGTTTCCGGAGTGGGGTATAAGACTGTTGAAAAAGAGGTTGAACTAAGTGACGGTGTCGCTCTGGAGGTAAATTTCACGGTAGAGGTGGACAGGGTTCTTCTGGAAGGTGTCGTTGTTTCTGCCAACAGGAGCGAGACGGCCAGGATGCTTGCCCCGACCCTTGTGAATGTGGTGGGAATGGATACATATGATAGGGTGAATGCCGTGTCGCTTTCCCAGGGACTTGTGTTCCAGCCTGGTGTACGGGTTGAGAACAATTGTCAGAACTGCAGTTATCAGCAGGTGAGGATAAACGGCCTGGACGGTCCATATACGCAGATACTCATTGATTCAAGGCCGGTATTCAGTGCATTGGCCGGAGTCTATGGAATAGAGCAGATTCCTGCGAATATGGTGGACCGGGTCGAGGTTATGAGGGGAGGTGGCTCCGCGCTGTTCGGTTCTTCAGCTATAGCCGGCACGATAAACATAATAACTAAGGAGCCTGTAAGGAATTCTGCTTCTGCGTCCCATATGGTGAGCAACATAAACGGGACTTCGGCATTTGACAACGTGACTTCAATCAACGCTTCTCTTGTAACGGATGACAATAAGATGGGGATGGCGGTTTTCGGACAGAACAGGCAGAAAGACGGATATGACCATGATGGTGACGGGTTTACTGAACTTACGGAATTGAGCGCGCAGACATTCGGTATGCGTGGATATGTCAAGACCGGACTTTACAGCAGACTTACAGCGGAGTATCACCATCTTCAGGAATATCGGAGGGGAGGCGACAGGCTTGACTTGCCTCCTCATGAAGCCATGATTGCTGAGCAGGTCAGGCACTCAATCAATGCGGGAGGACTTAAATATGACTGGTTTTCCCCAGACGAGAGGCATCGCGTCAATGTGTTCGCTTCTCTCCAGCATATCGCAAGGGACAGTTATTATGGCGCCGGAATGGATCCTGATGCGTATGGGAACACCAAAGACCTGACATGGGTGGCGGGTACGCAATATGTGTTCAGATTCAAAAGGTGTCTCTTTATGCCGGCTGATTTTACTGCCGGGATGGAATATAGCCAGGACCATCTGGAAGACAATATGTGGGGATATGGACGTTTTACGGACCAGACGGTGCGCATAGGGAGCGCCTACTTCCAGAATGAGTGGAAAAATGACAAGTGGAGTTTTCTTCTTGGAGGCCGCTTGGACAAGCATAATCTCATAGACGGGGTTATATTCAGCCCGCGTGTGAATCTGCGCTATAATCCGCTCAGAAATGTGAATCTGCGCGCCAGCTATTCATATGGCTTCCGTGCTCCGCAGGCTTTTGATGAGGACTTGCATATTGACAATGTTGGAGGTATCGTGTCCATGATACGTTTGGCAGATGGGCTTCGTGTTGAAAAATCCCAAAGCGTGAGCCTTTCGGCTGATATGTATCATACCTGGGGAGACTGGCAGGGAAATCTGCTCGTTGAAGGATTCTTCACAGATTTGTCCGATGTTTTCGCCCTTACGGAAATCGGTGTTGAGGATGGCGTGCTGATAAAGGAAAGGCGCAACGAGTCCGGAGCCCATGTGTGGGGAGGTAATCTCGAAGGAAAGATTGCCTACAAGAGCCTATGGCAGTTTCAGGCGGGCGTTACGTTGCAGAGGTCGCGCTACAAGGAGGCTCGTGCTTGGTCTGAGGCTGTTCCGGCAACAAGAAAGATGCTGCGCTCTCCGGACTTTTATGGATATTTCGTCACGTCGTGCAATCCTTATCGCGGGCTTTCTCTTTCTGTGAGCGGGACATATACGGGAAGCATGCTTGTAGAACATCACGCCGGATATATCAGTGCGGCACGTACAGAAAAGACAAAAGGATTCATGGATGTGAATGCCAAGATTCTCTATGACTTCAGCATTTGGAAGCATATAAAGCTGCAGTTGAATGCCGGTGTGCAGAACATGTTCAATGCATTCCAGAATGACTTTGACAAAGGACCGGATCGTGATTCCGGATATATTTACGGGCCGTCATCCCCGCGCTGCTTTTTCTTGGGCGTAAAACTGAGCTATTGATGTGATTCTGAAGTCCGGAATCTTTGGGGCAATATGTCCCTGGGATGATGAAAAAGGTTACAAATAAAATTAATCCGGCTAAAATACATTAGCCGGATTAATTTTATTTATGAATGCAGATGCTACTGCTCGTCAACTCCCTGGTCGTCCTGGCTGCCCTGAGGACCGCCCTGTCCTCCCTGGAATGGTCCCTGAGGGCCTGCCTGGCCAGCCTGTGCTGCTTTTGCCATGTCTTCAGAAGCTGCGTGCCATGCGGCTTCAAGCTCAGAGTTGTATTTGTCGATGTCTGCAAGGTTCTGTGACTTTACAGCCTCTTTGAGGTTGTTCATTGCAGACTCGATGGTGTTCTTTTTCTCTGCAGGAATCTTGTCTCCGTACTCTTTGAGGTTCTTCTCTGTCTGGAAGCACATCGCGTCTGCATTGTTGATTTTCTCAATGCGCTCCTTCTCTGCCTTGTCAGCGGCCTCATTAGCCTTTGCCTCATCCCTCATCCTCTGGATTTCCTCTTCAGAAAGTCCTGATGAAGCCTCGATGCGGATGTTCTGCTCCTTGCCTGTAGCCTTGTCCTTTGCTGACACGTTGAGGATACCGTTTGCATCAATGTCGAAAGTTACTTCAATCTGAGGGACACCTCTTGGCGCCGGTGCGATGCCGTCAAGTATGAACTTGCCTATCATCTTGTTGTCCTTTGCCATAGGACGCTCTCCCTGAAGGACATGCACATCTACTGCCGGCTGGTTGTCTGCTGCTGTAGAGAACACCTGTGACTTCTTTGCAGGAATTGTAGTGTTTGCCTCGATAAGCTTGGTCATCACGCCTCCGAGTGTCTCGATTCCGAGTGAAAGCGGAGTCACATCAAGCAGAAGCACGTCTTTCACATCACCTGCAAGCACACCTCCCTGGATTGCGGCTCCGACAGCCACTACCTCGTCCGGGTTCACGCTCTTGTTCGGAGCTTTGCCGAAGAATTTCTCCACGATAGCCTGGATTGCAGGGATACGTGTAGAACCTCCAACGAGAAGTACTTCGTCAATCTCAGATGCGTTGAGGCTTGCATCCTGGAGTGCTTTGCGGCATGGCTCTATTGTCCTCTGAATTAGAGAGTCGGCGAGCTGCTCGAACTTGGCTCTTGAGAGAGTCTTCACAAGGTGCTTAGGCACTCCGTCAACTGGCATGATGTATGGCAGGTTGATTTCTGTACTGGTCTGGCTTGAGAGCTCAATCTTCGCTTTCTCGGCAGCTTCCTTAAGTCTCTGAAGGGCCATAGGGTCTTTCTTGAGGTCGATTCCGCCGTTCTCTGCAGCGAACTCTGCAGCAAGCCAGTCGATGATTACCTGGTCAAAGTCGTCACCTCCGAGGTGTGTGTCACCATTGGTGGAAAGCACTTCGAACACGCCATCTCCAAGCTCCATGATAGAAATATCGAAAGTACCGCCTCCGAGATCATATACGGCCACCTTCATGTCTTTGTTTTTCTTGTCAAGGCCATATGCGAGAGCCGCTGCAGTAGGCTCGTTGATGATTCTCTTAACCTCAAGACCTGCAATCTTGCCTGCCTCCTTGGTTGCCTGGCGCTGAGAGTCTGAGAAGTAGGCCGGCACAGTGATGACTGCTTCGGTAACTTCCTGACGGAGATACTCCTCAGCTGTCTTCTTCATTTTCTGGAGAATCATTGCTGAAATCTCCTGCGGAGTGTAGAACTTTCCGTCAATGTCAACGCGCGGAGTGTTGTTCTCACCTCTCACGACCTTGTAAGGCATTCTTTCGATTTCCTTGCTTACCTGGTCGTATGTCTCGCCCATGAATCTCTTGATGGAGAAAATAGTCTTGTGAGGGTTGGTGATTGCCTGGCGCTTTGCCGGGTTACCTATTTTCCTTTCTCCGCCGTCTGTGAAAGCGACGACAGAAGGTGTTGTCCTCTGTCCCTCATTGTTGATGATGACGGTAGGCTCGTTGCCTTCCATCACTGCCACGCATGAGTTCGTGGTTCCAAGGTCAATTCCGATAATTTTTCCCATAATATTTTGTCTCCTATTTTAAAATTTCTTTTTATGTCCTGCGCCTTCCGACGCGACGTCCAACATCTTATCGAAACTTGTGCCAACGCAAGTCATGTGAAAATATATGCCAAAATGTCAGTTTTTCATGACAAGAAGAAGGCTGCAATGACATATTTTGCGTACTTTTGCACGTATCTGCTGTCGCTATGACATTCCGTGATGTCCGTGGACGGCTGATGCGGGAGACTGTTCCTGTATTATAATAATGAAACTATCCGGATATGATATATCGTGAACTTTCGGCAGGAGAATTTGCCGACCTTTCCTCGAGGATTCTTTATGAGGACAATCACTTGCTTATAGTCAATAAGAAAGTCGGTGAGATTGTGCAGGGAGACAAGACGGGGGACGAGCCTTTGTCTGATACGTACAAGGCATTCATCGCAATGAGGGATTCCAAGCCCGGACAGGTTTTCCTCGGCTTGCCTCATCGTCTGGACCGTCCTGTGAGCGGAATAACCGTGCTTGCAAAAACCTCCAAGGCACTTGAACGTTTGAATGCGATGTTCCGCGATTCGCAGGTGCACAAATTCTATTGGGCCATGGTATGTGCCGAGCCGGATTCTTCCGAGGGACTTCTGGAGGATATGCTTTGGCGTGACGAGCGCCAGAACAAATCTTTTGTTTGCCGTCCCGGGGCTGCGAGGCGGGATGCCAAGATGGCGAGGCTGCGCTATATGCGTCTGGGGAGGACGGACAGGTATGTGGTGCTGGAGGTTGAACTTATGACAGGACGGCATCATCAGATACGCTGCCAGCTTTCCCATATGGGGTGTCCAATAAAAGGAGACCTTAAATATGGCGCCCCGCGCTCAAATCCGGATGGAGGGATAAGCCTGCATGCAAGGAGAATTTCTTTTCTCCATCCGGTCAAGAAAGAACAAGTGACGGTAGAGGCGCCAGTCCCGGCCTCATGGAAAGGGGTGGCGGACTGCTTTTGTTGTGTCTGACCTCATTTGAGGTTGGCCCTGAAGAATTCTTCCATCTTGTCAAACGGAATCTTCCTGTCATACAAGTCGGTGTGGTTGGCTCCCGGAATAATCATCAGTTCTTTGTTGCTGCCGCACAGGAGTCCGTATGCATCTTCACTGAAATAGCGGGAATGGGCATTATGGCACTTATTAAATATGTATGTTTTTTGCTCTTCGGCAAAAACGGTTAAAGAAAGTGCCTGATTTTTAACGGAATGCTTCCGAAAAGCAATCCGGTTTAAAGATTGGCCGATTCTTAAACCGGATTGTATCAGGGGCGGAATGCAAAGTAAAGAAGATTGCTTGCGGGATGTCTCCGGTCGCTATTTCGCCATAATCAAAAAGCAAGCGGTATTTTTATTGTGAATGCGAATCTGATTTTCAACAGAGATGGAGCATCCGGCTTTGTTGCCATGGTGTAAAGATAGTTTTTTGCCTGATTTAGCAAAACTTTCCCGATAGTTATGGAAATTGCAGGTGAAACGGGGCAAAAATGTGCAATCATGTGCAAAAAAGTGCAGCACTTCGCTTTTTGAGCGACTTGTGTTGCACTTTGTCTTTAAAGATATTTCCCCACAAATCGTAAGTGTTTGATTTGTAGTGTTTTTCTTTGTTGAGCGGAAAACGGGATTCGAACCCGCGACCCTCAGCTTGGGAAGCTGATGCTCTACCGACTGAGCTATTTCCGCATTGCGACGACAAAGATACGTCGCTTTTTCGATTTTCCAAACCTTCGGCCTCGGAAAATTGACTGTCGGCCCGGGAAAATCGCACCCGAGGCCGGGAAGAGCCGGAGGAAAGCCGGGGAAACCGCTCCCGGCACCCGAAACGCTCTACAGCCCCAGCCGCCGCAGCGAGGCGAGGTTGCGCGGGTTGTCCGTGCGGCGCCCCTCGGGGGTGTAGAGGTAGTCGAGGCGGTCGGCGAAATGCTCCTCGACCTTCGAGCGAACGACCTTCATAGTGCTGTTGACCAGTCCGTTCTGCTCGGTGAACGCCTCGTCGACGATGGCCAGGCCCGCGGGCAGCCACCGCTCGGGGAAGGCTCCGGCATGGGGACCTCCGGCGCGGTAGCGCGCGATCTCCTCCTCGAGGATCCGCGCAGCTGCGGCCGGGCGCTCCTCGGCCGCGACCCCGCGGGCGGTGAGCAGGCGGCGCAGCGCCTCGCCGTTGGGCACGACGAGCGCGCCGGTGAAGGGCGACTGGTTGTTGTGGATGAGGATCTGGTCGATGTAGGGCGACTGGTCGACGATCGCCTCCTCCATCCCCTCGGGGCTGTACTTCTCACCGTCGGAGGCGATCAGCAGGCTCTTGAAGCGCCCCAGAACGTAGAGGAATCCGTCCTCCGAGACGTAGCCCATGTCGCCCGTGTGCAACCATCCGTCGCGCACGGTCTCGGCCGTCGCCTCGGGATTTTTCCAGTAGCCGGCCATGACGTTCTCGCCGCGGATGACGATCTCGCCCTTCTGGCCGCGCGGCAGTTCGCGCCCCTCCTCGTCGAGGATCTTCAGCTCCAGGGGCTGGAGGATCTTGCCCGACGAGCCGAAGCGGTGCCAGTGGCGGCGGGGCGAGTTGGTCGAGATGACGGGCGTGGCCTCCGAGAGGCCGTAGCCCTGGAACATGGGGATGCCGATGGCGTAGTAGAAGCGTTGCAGCTCGGCGTCGAGCAGTGCGCCGCCGCCCACGAAGAAGCGCAGCGAGCCGCCGAAGGCCTGCCGGACTTTGCGGAAGAGCACCAGGTCGAAGAGCGCCACCGCCGGCCGGAGCACGCAGCGCCAGCCCCGGCCCCGCGAGTAGCCGTCGCCGTTGTATGCGTAGGCAGTACGGAGCGCCAGGCGGAAGAGGCGCTCCGTGAAAGCCCCCTTCGCGCGGATCGAGCTTTCAATGCTCTTGCGGAAGTTTTTGGCCAGAGCCGGCACCGAGAGCAGGAAGTGGGGGCGCACCTCGCGGATGTTCTGCGGGATGTTCTTGAGCGTCTCCATCGGCGTGGAGCCGATCTGCACCGTGGCCACCGTGGCGCCGCAGGCGATCATGATGTAGAAGCCCACGACGTGGGCGAAGCAGTGGTCGAGCGGCAGGATGATGAGCGTGCGGTACGACGACGGGATGTCGATGCGCGAGAGCGATTGCTCGACGTTGGCCGTGTAGTTGCGGTGGGTGAGCACCACGCCCTTGGGGTCGGCCGTCGTGCCGGAGGTGTAGGTGATGGTGGCGATGTCGCCGTTGCGGATCGCGCGGCCTATGGCCATGAACCCGTCGCGGCGGGCGTCGAGGTAGTCGCGGCCCAGCCGCTTGAGGGTGCCGAAGGCCGTCTCGCCCGCCTCCAGAGGCAGGTGGCCGAAGACGACGATGTGCTCGACGGCCGGCAGTTCGGTGCGGATGCGGCGGATCTTGGGGAGCTGCTGCTTGGAGACGAACAGCGCCTTCACCTCGGCGTGACGCAGGCGGAAGAGCAGGTCGTTGGACTCCTCGAGCTTGACCGACAGCGGCACGCTGACCGCCCCGGCGTAGAAGAGGCCCAGCTCCGAGACGATCCAGGCGTTGCAACCCTCGGAGAGGATCGCCACCTTGTCGCCGGGCCGGATGCCGAGCGCGGCGAGGCCGGCGCCGACCTGGAGCGCCTGGTCGCGGGTCTCGGCGTAGGTGGTGGGCTGAAATTCGCGGTGGCGCTTTTCGAGCAGGAAGGTCTTGGAGCCGTATTTTTCGACGGAGGCCTCGAACAGATCGATGATGGTCTTCTTCATGGCGTCAGTCCATTTTGAGCACGGCGAGGAAAGCCGACTGCGGCACTTCGACGTTGCCGATCTGGCGCATGCGCTTCTTGCCCTTCTTCTGCTTCTCGAGCAGCTTGCGCTTGCGCGAGATGTCGCCGCCGTAGCACTTGGCCGTCACGTCCTTGCGCACGGCCTTCACCGTCTCGCGGGCGATGATCTTGGCGCCGATGGCCGCCTGGATGGCGATGTCGAACT
>ERZ778517.916-NODE-916-length-26259-cov-5.112464_pt1 | contig 26259 bp, 20 predicted proteins | sample MGYA00510341_ERZ778517 | MGnify/ENA primary metagenome ERZ778517 (study PRJEB29527, sample SAMN07138964) | mouse gut metagenome | material: feces | host: mouse | place: China:Nanjing | collected 2016-01-25 ...
TACTTGATGTTTACGGCATTGGACACGCTGAAAGAAATAAACGGATTTCCAAGAAGAATCCTGTTCCCTACAAGTATTCGATTCTGACAATTCATACAGATGCAGGATATACACATTGGGCGCTGTTTTATGATAATAAATATTATGACCCGGAGTTTGGCTTGATTGAGGGCGAATACAGACATGGGAAAATCACGTCATTTTTAGAAATATATGCTGAGTAGAAAATTCTCATTGAGGTTGCATATAATGAGAAATCGAAATTTTTAGGAGGGATAAAAGAAAATGATTGTTAAAATAAGAAAATGGTATTTATTGATGATATGTATGAAGTAGCGGATTATTGTCGAATAAAGGAGAATGCAAGTTAAGATGGAAAAAAATGAGGAGAGACTGGATACAATTATGGAGACGGAGAAGAGGATGTTTCAGGAGGACTGGGATTCCCTGTGCAAATGGCAGGTTCCAACTTGGTTTCGTGAAGCGAAGTTTGGAATATTTATTCACTGGGGACTTTACAGTATCCCAGCTCATTCGAATGAATGGTATCCACGGAATATGTACATCAAAGGCCGGGAAGAGTGGGAATGGCATCGCAGGACATATGGGGAGCAGAAGGATTTCGGGTACAAGGATTTTATTCCGATGTTTATGGCCAAGAACTTCTGCCCGGAAGAATGGATACAGTTATTCAAAGGAGCGGGTGCCAGATACATCTTTCCGGTGGCAGAGCATCATGACGGATTCCAGATGTATAGAAGCGAATTGTCGAAGTATAATGCATGGGATATGGGGCCGCGCAGGGATATCTTAGGTGAATTAAAAGAGGAAGCCGAAAGGAAGGGATTGTATTTCTGTACATCCAATCACAGAGCGGAGCATTGGTTCTTCATGGGACATGGAAGAGAATTTGAAAGTGATGTGAAAGAACCTCTAAAAAGAGGAGATTTTTATTGGCCGGCCATGCCGGAACCAGATGCGGTGGAGCTTAGAAGCAAGCCATACCCTACGGAAGAATTTCTGAATGACTGGCTGATAAGGAATTGTGAGATCGTTGACCGGTATCAGCCATCGCTTCTGTATTTTGACTGGTGGGTGCAGCATGAGGCGTTTCGCGGGGCGTTACAGAAATTGGCGGCTTATTATTACAACAGAGGTCTTGAATGGGGCAAAGAGGTGGGAATTTGTTATAAATATGATGCTATGGCGTTTGGCAGCGGGATCGTTGAGGTGGAGCGCGGAGGGATCCGTGAAGCGGCGCCCTATCCGTGGCAGACAGATACTGCGATAGCGAAGAACTCCTGGTGTTACACGGATACGCTGGATTATAAGACGGGCAGGCAGATTATCTGCAGTCTGGTTGAGACGGTGTGCCGGAATGGAAATATGCTCCTGAATGTGGGACCTAAGGGTGATGGTTCTATCCCGGAGGAAGATAAGCGGATTTTAAAGGAGATAGGCGCATGGCTTGAGAAAAACGGGGAAGCAATCTATGGAACCTATGTATGGAGAAAATCTGCGGAAGGGGTGACGGAACTGCCGGAAGGACATTTCTCAGACAATGACGAGATTCCTTATACCAGCGAAGATATCCGTTTTACGGCAAAGGGGCGGATGGTCTATGCGATTGTGATGCGCTGGCCGGAAGAGGGAACAGTCATCATTCGTTCCATGGCAAAACAGAGAGAACAGACAACCATGAATTTTCATGGCCTGATTCGAGATGTGAGGATACTTGGAGAGGAAAAAGAAGGATTAAGATGGCGTCAGGAAGAAGACGGATTATATGTAGAATGCAGACTTTACCGGGAATTTCCAGTGGTGATCAGGGTGGAGATGATATAGCTTGTACTAAGCAGGAGAACAGGCGGGAATGTTTACATGCCCGCCTGACGACTGTCACGAGAGTTTTTGAATGTGTTGCTATATTAGTGGCGGTTATTTAGCTAACCCATCACAACAGTTACGTGATATTCTTTTTTGTTCCCATCCGGATGGATACAGTTACCGGAAACGGGTTCTCCGTCAATCTCCATAGACCGTACTCCCTTTTCCACATGTTCCGGATTCTGAATATCAATATGGATATCTGCCCCGCGATAATGCCTTGTAATTCTCAAAGCTTCCAATTCTGAAGGAATGCACGGATCAATATGGAGCCCGTCAAAATCCGGCTGGATTCCAAGGATATATTGGGAGACGTTCACAAACGTCCATGCGGCTGTTCCGGTCAGCCAGCTGTTCTTTGCCTCCCCGTGCTTTGGCGCGTCTTTGCCGGCTACCATCTGGGAGTAGACATATGGTTCCGTGCGGTGTATTTCGCTGATACCCTCAATATACGCCGGGCAGGTTTTCCGATAGATTTCAAAAGCCCTGTTTCCGCGTCCGATCCGTGTCTCAGCGATAGACACCCAGGGATTATTATGGCAGAAGATTCCTGCATTTTCTTTATAGCCGGGCGGATAGGAGGAAATCTCGCCCAAATTTACATAGTAATGGCTGTATGGAGGCTGCTGTAGTACAATCCCATATTTCGTATCCAGATGTTCTTTTACAGAATCCAGAGCTTTTTTGGCATGTCCCTCTTTGATACCCACATCTGCAAGGACGCAGAAGCCCTGAGGTTCGATATAGATCTTTCCTTCTTTACACTCATTGGAGCCGACTTTGTCCCCGTTGGCATCATAGGCACGCAGGAACCATTCACCGTCCCATCCGGAGTTTAGAATCGTCTCATACATGTCAGCGACAGCAATTTCGGCGCGTCTGGCTTCTTCTTCGTTATAGAGGAGATGCTGGATGGATGCATATTCACGTCCGTATTTTACAAACATTCCTGCAATAAATACGGATTCAGCCACAGGACCTTCTGACGGGCCGAAGGTCTGGAAGGATTCTCCGGGTTCTGTGGAGAAGCAGTTCAAGTTCAGGCAGTCATTCCAGTCAGCCCTTCCGATCAGCGGCAGTCCGTGGGGACCTAAGTGAGTAAGCGTATAGTCAAAGGAGCGTTTCAAATGCTCCAAAAGGGGTCTGGCCTTTGTGGGACCATTGTTGAAATCCACCGTTTCATCTAAGATGGCCAGATCCCCGGTTTCTTTGATATAAGCGGCAGTCCCCGCGATCAGCCACAATGGATCGTCATTGAAACCGCTGCCGATATCCGCATTACCCTTTTTGGTCAGCGGCTGATATTGGTGGTAAGCGCTGCCGTCTTCAAACTGTGTTGCGGCGATATCCAGTATTCTCTGCCTTGCCCGGTCAGGAATCAGATGGACGAAGCCTAAGAGATCCTGGCAGGAATCTCGGAATCCCATGCCTCTCCCGGTTCCAGATTCAAAATAAGAAGCAGAGCGGGACATATTGAAGGTGACCATACACTGATACTGGTTCCAGATGTTTACCATACGGTTCAGCTTTTCATCCGCACATTCCAGAGTAAATCTGGATAGCAGTGAATTCCAGTAGTCAGACAGGGCAGTTAGTGCGTCTGCAATTTTTTCATCGGTATTGAGCCGGGAAATCGTAGCTAAAGCAGGCGTCTTGTTGATGATATCCGGTGCTTCCCATTTTTCATCTGCCGGATTCTCGGCGTAGCCTAACAGGAAAATAAGGCTCTTTGTCTCGCCTGGAGCAAGAGTGAGTTTTAAGTGATGAGAGCCGATAACGGCTCCGCCGCTGGCGATGGACTGACAGGAAATGCCTTCTCTTACTGCCTTTGGGTTTTCAATGCTGCCGTAATCACCGAGAAATGCGTCCCTGTCCGTATCAAAACCATCTATGTCGGTATTCACCGTATAGTAGGCATAGTGGTTCCGGCGCTCCCTGTATTCGGTTTTGTGGTAAATAGTGGAACCGATCACTTCCACTTCGCCGAGGCTTAAATTACGCTGGAAGTTTGTAGAATCATCCACCGCGTTCCAGAAACAGAATTCCACATAAGAGTTTAGAGATAAGTCCTGTGTTTCCTCCGTGTCATTGCGAAGAAGCAGATGATTGACTTCGCAGGTCTCGCCCAGAGGGACGAAAACCGTCAGTTCGGCATGTATTCCGTTTTTGGAGGAAAGAAATCTGCTGTATCCAAGCCCGTGATGACATTCATATGTGTCGAGAGGTGCCTTTACCGGCTGCCATCCGGGAGCCCAGACGGTTCCATTATGATTGATAAAGTAATACCTGCCGTTCGTATCAGCGGGGACGTTGTTATAACGGTAGCGTGTCAGCCGGAGAAGTTTCGCATCTTTATAGAAGTTGTAGCCGCCGCAAGTGTTGGAGATCAGGGAGAAAAAAGATTCGTTTCCCAGATAATTGATCCAGGGGAGCGGTGTTGCCGGTGTTGTGATAACATATTCTTTCTTGTCATCATCAAAGTATCCAAATTTCATGTTGTTTTTATCCTTTCTTTTCTGTTTTATATTGGCATGTGACCATGTATTACGTTAGATAATAAGCGGGTTCTAATACATTATTGCATGAATCTTGCATCAGAACTGGGAAGTACCCTGCATGATATCCGCATGTTCTCTCAGGATGCTTTGCCTTTCTTGAGTCCGTGTCTCATTCTTCTCATACGGAGAGAAAATTTTGTTAAATATAAATGACTGACTATATGCAATCAATACAAACCCTAGAGACAGGAATATCATAAGTACCGTATCCAGGGAAATAAACAGGCAGAAGCATGCCGTACACACATCAATCAGGAGGAGGGCAACCGTCCATTTGAGATTCCTGACAGCCAGCCCCCATGCATTTTTGATGGAATTGACAGGCGTATTTACAAACCTGCCGACCAGTGGAAATGTGTAATGGAAAATCACCAGCCATATGACGGAAAGTGCAATCAGCAGACCCGTAATACCGGATGAAAGCGCGGTCCCTCTCATGGGCCAGAAGAGCAGGTTGAATAAGAGCATGCCTCCGGCCATAAAGAGGGGCAGGAAAGCAAGGGTTCCGTCTTTGAAGTTTCGTTTGAATTCCCGGATATAGGTACGTACAAGGTAACCGTATTCGCCCTTTGTTTCTTTGCTCATAACGTAGTAGAGAGAAGAAAGAGCGGATCCGATTGTAAACACTGGAATACAGGTAATCAGAAATACCAGGTTCAAAACGAAAAAATTACATAATGTGTTAATAAAGTCAATCACAGGATTTAATCTGCCGTTACTCATAGGAAACCTCCATTTTAGATTTATTTGATTATTCTTATTATAGTTGTTTTATACGAAATATTGCTACACAAAAAAAGCGTACAGAACTACATACAAAATTAGACATCTTTTGGAAATGAGCCTTTGGAAGGCAAATTGAAATTGAACTTTCCCATTTATCTGGTGTATACTAATCATGAAATCATGAGAGTAATTTTATGTGATACGGCATTTTCATAAAATTATAGGTGTGCCTGTGAAGGTACTGAATGGATATGAGTGATAAGTAAGGGGAAAGCTTATGAGAAAGAAATGGACAGGTATATTGCTGTGCATGGCATTATTAGTATCATTGACAGCAGGGTGTGAAACAAAGAATGGAAAATCAGGGCAGGAAGATTTTGGAGCAGATAACTATCAGAAATTCATTACCGTTGATGTTTATGACGAATATGCGAATTACCAGGGGTTACAGAGCGGTTGGTTCGCAAAAGTGGTCAGGGATCGGTTTAACATGGAACTGAATATCATTGCGCCCAATGTGTCAGGAGGCGGGGATACGCTCTATCAGACACGGGCCGCCACAGGCAATCTTGGAGATCTGGTCCTGATCAATACGGCAAATGGTAAGTTTGATGAGCTGGTGAAAAGCGGTCTGGTCATGGACTGTACAGAACTGGTGAAAGACAAAGAGATCATGAAGAATTACGGTCCTGCAGTAGAGAAGACGAATGAACTGGTTGAAGCCGATGGAATCTATGGGTTCCCCAATTCTATCTCATCACAGCCGCCAACGGTGCCGTCCGAGAGTCAGGAACCTACTTTTGGACCTTACATCCGATGGGATTATTATAAGAAAGCAGACTATCCGAAAATGAATAATCTGGATGAATTCTTAAATGTTTTAGGACAGATGCAGGCCTTGGCAAGAGAGGAAGAGGGGGAGGATGATATATACGCGATTTCTCTGTTCAGGGAATGGGATGATAATATGATGAATAATGCGAAGCAGATTGTCTGTATGTATGGATATGATGAGCAGGGTTTTGTGCTGTCTAAAGCAGATGGTTTGGATTATCAGAATATCATTGACGAGGATTCCCTCTATATCGGGGCGCTTCGTTTCTTTCATGAAGCAAATGCGTTGGGGCTGGTGGATCCGGATTCCAGATCACAGAATTATGATACATGGATTCAAAAATACCGGGAAGGGAAGATCCTATATAGTCCGTGGCCGTGGGTAGGACAGAGTACCTTCAATACGGCTGAGAATACAGCAGATGGTAAGGGCTTTAAGATGGCGGCAGTACAGGATATGCAGATCTTTTCATTTGGCTGCTGGCCGGAAGGAGATTCGAAAAGTATTATCGCAATCGGTTCCCAGGCAGAGGATCCCGAAAGGCTTGCGGATTTTATAGACTGGTTATACTCTCCGGAAGGTTTTGAATTGAATGGGCAGGCAAACGGCGCTGCCGGGCCGAAGGGGCTTACCTGGGATATCGGCGATGACGGCAAGCCTTCGTTGACAGATTTTGGCCGAAGGGCGCTGCCGAATAATCCGGTAGAAGTTCCCGAAGAATTTGGCGGTGGGAAATGGCATGCCGGCGTATCTGCATTAAATTTTAAGCCATTTCTTCTGTCAGAAACAGATCCGAATACAGGTGTTCCTTATGATTATCTGTGCTGGGATTCTGCGGCGGAAGGCAATGAAAGTGTGCTTGACAGGGATTGGAAGGAAAAGATGGGGGCGGATACGTCGATAGAATATCTAAAACAAAATGACATGCTCCTTGTGGCTCCCGGCGCTAACTACTCCACGCCGGCTGAGGATGCGAATATTACCACAGTGAGAGAACAGTGCAGAGCAAGGGTGATCGATTATTCATGGCAGATGATATTTGCGCGGGACAGCGAATTTGATGCACTTTTAAAAGAGCTTGGGAATACGTTGGATGGTTTGGGATATGAGGATGTATATCAGGTTGATTTAGACAATGCGAAGGAGCAGATGGCAGCAAGGAAGGCTGTCACAGAGAAATACCGCAATTGATAGTAAAAAGAGAGGTATTATGGCTTAACAATAGGTCTGTGCAGTATATGCCCCAGCGAAGCGAGGGTATACGCTGTACAGACCTGCTGTTTATCAGTTCTGCTTTTTTCGGTATTCTGCCGGAGAAGTCCCTTCATATTTTTTGAATTTCCGATGAAAATAGTCTACATTGCTGTATCCCACCCTCTCGGCAATTTCATACACCTTAAGGTTTCCGTCATCCAGCAGCTCTTTTGCTTTGGCGATACGCACCTGGTCCAGGTACGAATTAAAGTTTACGTTCAGCTTTTTGGTAAACAGCCTTCCCAGATAAGAGCTGTTATAGCCAAACAGAGGAGCCAGTGTCTCAAGCTTCAGATTCTCCTGATAATTATGCCGGATATAATGCAGGACTTCATCCAGTACATTTTCCCCGGAGGAATATCCAACAGAATGCATCCACATTTCGAACTGTTCTTTTAGAAATTCGATGATTTCATAAAGGTAATATTTTTCCTCAATCAAGACCATTACAGAGGCATTTGCCAGGAATGGCAGGTCAGCCTGGGGAAAAATCTGCATAATCTTCTGTTTTACCAGAATATAAACATCGATCAGAAAATGTTTAATATCCGGAATCTCGGCCGTACATCTGGTCAGGTAATCTGACAGGTCGTTTAAAGTACCCGCAATCAGCGTTGGATTGTGGGACTGTATGTAATTCGAGAAGGATTCCGCATACTTTGGGGCAAGTTCCTGCGTGAACAGGTGCGTAATGTCCTGCTGCATGTGGAGCTCATCGTAGCCAATGACGTGCTGGTCCCGAAAACAAAAGAATCGGCGGCCTTCTAACCGGCAGACGTCCTCATAGGAAAGATGGATGTCCTGGATACGGAAAGCCTGGCGTCCGTAGGTCAGGAATATAGAATCAAAGGGAGAGCCTTTCTGAGGCTTGCTGCGGTAATGCTCCAGGAGATTCTGAAACCGGGAGATGGCAAACTCCCCTTTTAATAAAATGACATTACGCTGGTCAATCTCAAGGATATCATAGGTCTGGCTGTCCTGGTTGGTAATGCGCAGAAGTTCTGAAAAATCCCATGCCGGATGGAGGATTTCCTGATTATAATTCCCATAAGTAATGACCTGGTAAATATGGGTGTCAAGATGCAGGTCGCCGGAGTCTAAGGTATGGTAATTGCAGGTATTTAAGAGGATTTCCTTTAAAATATGATTTCGGGCTTTGTCACGGTACTGGGAATAAGAACGGGAAGCTTTCCGCTCTTCCTCAATCAGATTCCGGACAGTATGTATGGCCTGTTCAAGCTCCTCCTCATCAATGGGTTTCGTAAGATAGAAGTCTACTCCGTAACGCATGGCGGTCTGCGCCAGTTTAAAATCAGAAAGGCCGCTTAAGATAATGAATTTGCCGGTAAAGCCGGAGTCCAGGGCGGCCTTTACAACCTCAATACCAGTCATCTTAGGCATACGGATATCCAGAAGGACAATATCCGGTTTCAGGAGCAATAGTTTGTCCAGCGTATCCTGTCCATTCATAGCGGTCCCGCAGATGGATACCCCAATGGATTCCCAGTCAATGATCTGCGTAAGCCCTTCTAATACGAGCCGTTCATCATCAGCAATGAATACATTCAGTACATTCATGATTCTTCTCCCTCCGTGTCGTATCTATTTACAGAATTTTTTGTGGTGTGCATGGATTCTTTATTATCCTTTGGTAAGGCGGCAGAACCGATCGGTTTATCCGGGCTGTCAAGCGGAAGTGTTACAGTTACACAGGTCCCCAGGTTTTCTTTACTTTTAATGGTAATGCCGTATTCCTGCCCATAGAAGAGCTGGATCCGGTTGTTCGTATTATACAGGCCGATTCCATGTTCGGAATCCCTAACCGGCGTTTTTAGCTGGGCAGTTACATTTTGAAGCATTCTTTTTGACATCCCGGTGCCGTTATCAAAAATGCAGGCGTTAAGCCGCGTACCGTCTCTGGAGGGACTTATTTTCAGGATGATGCGGCCATTCTCCTCCATATCCCGAAGCCCATGTGAAATAGCATTTTCAATGACAGGCTGCAGCAAAAGGGGCAGAATCCTGTAACTGGAAGGAGTAATGCTTTCATCCACACGAAGGTCATAATTGATACAGGATGCAAACCGAAGCTTCATGATTGCCATATAAGTATTAATATAATCAAGCTCTTTTTCAAGAGTCGTGGAAGAGGTCTTCGTGCTGCCGAGCACATAGCGCATGGATTTGCTCAGAAGCTTGATCGCGTTGGCAACGCCCTTATTCCCTTCCACGAAAGCTTTCATGCGGATGGCTTCCAGTGTATTATACAGAAAATGCGGATTGATCTGGTTGGCAAGGAGTTTGAGCTCCATCTGCTGCTGCTGGTTTTCGATCATCTGCTCATGGATCTGTGACTGATAGAGTTTTGCCTCCGCGCTTTTTAGTTTTTCTACCATGAGCTTCATGTCATGGAACGTAGCGGTCAGCTCATCATCGCCCCGGATGTTATCCACAATCTCGTAATCATTGCTGCTGACCTTCGCCATAGCGAGGCGGAGTGTGTTGATCCGGTCGCTGAAATAAGTGGCATACAGAAAGATGATCACGGCAGAGATCAGCAGGGCAAGCAGCGTGATCAGTAAAAATACCATAAGCAGGCGATGGATGGTGCCAAAAGCGCTGGTATCTGCAACAAAAATATGAAGCTTGTCCGAAGAATGGTAAAGGTTGACAGTTGCCAGGGAACCGATAAGCTTCTCTTCAGACAATGTGAATGTCCCGGTGCGGGAATCCGTTTTTTCTTTCTTCATGTCCACCGGAAATTCTTCGCCTGCAAAGCTCCGGTTGGAACTTAAAAAAACGGGTTCTTCATTTACATTCATATAGATCTGATAGTTTTTGTTAGAGATCAGATTCCGGAGATAATCATTGGAGACAGACATGACCAGTACACCGTAGGTATTTTTGCGTGGAATGGGGATACGGCAGCAATAATACAGCTCCCAGTAGTTTACGTCATTTTGTCCGGTCCGGATATCACTGATCCAGAAATTGCCGGAGATCTCCCGGGCCTTCTGATACCAGCGGGAACCTGCCGCCTCCTCCGTGAGTGGCAGGATATATTTGTTTGGTTCTATGTGCTCCGTAAGGCTCGCAGGTACATAGAGTCTCAGAGTCGTCAGCATAGCCGTATTCGTTAGGGACTTCTCGAACAGGTCGGAAAGCTCAGCCGTAACGAACATAGAATCGAAGCCAGGGTCATCCGTACATAACAGGTCCTGAAGCTTCGCGCTGTTTGCCACATTTTCATAAATGGAGTGTAAGTAAATAGATGTGGACACAATGGCAGAATGTACGAGCCTGCTTTGTGAACCGGCCAGATCCTCATAGTGTGCAACGGTTCTTCGATAGGTAGAACCCCCCACGATTGCCCCAATGCTGATGACAGGGATCATGACGGCGCAGATAAACAGGGTGATCAGCTGGCGTTTCATATTATTTTTAGAAAAATATTTCAGATGAAAATGGCTTGTCATATGGGATTTCTCCTATCTATGTTTGTTCTATTGTATCATATCAATGATTCAAAAAAAGTAGTATTTTTTTGCGAATAAATACAGTATTAATTTGAGCATTTGTTTTTTATAATGTGATTATCGGCAGCCGCATAGAAGCAAGCAGATTTATTTGTGTATGGGATGGCTGTGAACAGATAAGAAAGAAAGGCGAAAGAGGTATAAGACGATGAAATTTCACAATGGATGTTGGTTATTGAAGGAAGGTTATGGATGTTTTTCACCGGCGCATGTATACGAGGTGAGGGAAGAAAAAGATCAGGTGACGTTATGTGCGCCAACAGGCAGGATTGTAGAGAAAGGAGATACCCTTGGGGGGATCAACCTGACAGTCCGGATTACGGCTCCTATGCCGGAAGTGATCCGGGTGCAGACTTATCATCACAAAGGGGTGAAGCCGGATGTGACACGGTTTGAGCTTAATCTTCCGGAAGAGTCTGAATGTTTCCATATGGAAGAGACGGAGGAAGAGATTATCGTGACGAGCGGCCATTTAAGCCTGGTCATCAACAAGGAGCATTGGTCGATGCGTTATGAGCGGGATGGAAAGCTCCTGACAAAGAGCGGGACAAGGGATCTGGCTTATATGAAAACGGACTGGAAGGGCGAAGCCTATGACCGTGGAAGCGGAGACGCTTATATGAGGCAGCAGTTAGGGCTGTCGGTGGATGAGCTGATCTACGGGCTTGGCGAGCGTTTCACACCGTTTGTAAAGAACGGACAGTCTGTCAGTATCTGGAATGAGGACGGTGGAACCAGTACGGAGCAGTCCTATAAGAATATCCCGTTCTATCTGTCTGACCGTGGGTACGGCGTATTCGTGAACCATCCGGAAAAGGTAGAATTTGAGGTGGCCACAGAGCAGGTGGCAAAAGTGGGGTTCTCGGTAAAAGGGGAGAGCTTGGATTATTTCCTCATCAATGGGCCGACCATGAAGGAAGTGCTGATGCGGTATACGGATATCACAGGGAAGCCGGCGCTGCCGCCGGAGTGGACCTTCGGGCTTTGGCTTTCCACGTCCTTTACAACAGACTATGATGAAGAGACCGTCATGAGCTTCATTGACGGAATGCTTGACCGGGGGATTCCGCTCAGTGTATTTCATTTTGACTGCTGCTGGATGCGGGAGTTCCACTGGACAGATTTTGTCTGGGATGAGAGGGTGTTCCCGGATCCGGAAGGGATGCTTCGCAGGATCAAAGCAAAAGGAATTAAGGTCTGCGTCTGGATTAACCCGTATATCGGACAGGAATCTGTTCTGTTCGATGAAGGGATGGAGAAGGGATATTTCTTAAAGCGGGCAAACGGCGATGTATGGCAGTGGGATATGTGGCAGCCGGGTCTTGCAATCGTAGATTTTACCAATCCGGAGGCTGTTAGCTGGTATCAGGATAAGCTTGGCGGTCTGCTGGAAATGGGTGTGGATTGCTTTAAGACGGACTTCGGCGAGCGGATCCCGGTGGACGCGGTCTATTACAACGGCGCGGATTCGGAGAAAATGCATAACTATTATACTTACCTTTATAATAAGGCGGTATATGATGTGCTGGTAAAATACAGGGGAAGAGAAGAAGCGGTGCTGTTCGCCCGCTCTGCTACTGTGGGCGGACAGAAGTTCCCGGTTCACTGGGGCGGGGACTGCTGGTCTGACTATGAATCTATGGAGCAGAGCTTAAGAGGCGGGCTGTCTTTGACGAGTAGCGGATTCGGATACTGGAGCCATGATATCGGAGGCTTTGAGAGTACCTCCACGGCGGATGTGTATAAGAGATGGGCGGCGTTTGGCCTGTTGTCTACCCACAGCAGATTCCACGGAAGTAAATCCTACCGCGTACCGTGGCTGTATGACGAGGAAGCGGTGGATGTGGTACGTTTCTTTGCAAAACTTAAGGGAAGTCTTCTGCCTTATCTTTACAGCAGCGCCTATATGACTTCCAGAACCGGAATCCCGATGCTTCGGAGTATGGCGTTGGAGTTCGAGGGGGATAAGAACTGCCGCTATCTGGATAAACAGTATATGCTTGGAGAGAGTCTTCTGGTGGCTCCGATCTTCAATGAGGAAGGAAGAGCGTCTTACTATCTGCCCCGGGGGCTGTGGACCAATTATCTGACCGGTGAACAGACGGAAGGCGGAATCTGGCGTGAGGAACATCATGATTATTTGTCAGTGCCGCTCTGGGTAAGGGAAAACAGCATAATCGCCACAGAACAGAAAGATGGAAGTGGAGAGAAGAAGCTTACGCTGAAGGTATTTGGACTGACAGATGAGGCGCATGCAGAGGTTTACCGGAATGAAAAGCTGGTTACATCCGTAACCTTACTGCGGGAAGGAAATAAGATCCACGGAGAGGTCAAGGGACGTACGAAAGTGGACATCCGGTTTGTGGGCGAGCATGGATTGGAGGCAGTTGGAGCGGAGACGGTTCTGGATGGCAAGGATTCTGTCTTAAGCATTCCGGAATGGCATGGGGCATTCATCTGTACGAGGGACAATTAGAGTAAAAGGTGATTAGAATTATATGAGGAGTATATGTATGCCAGATAAAAATAATATGGAAATGAGAAAAGAGGCAGAAGAATTAATGCGTCAGCTAACCCTGGATGAAAAAATCGGCATGATTCATGGTGCGGAATTATTCCGCACCGCTCCTGTAGAGCGGCTTGGGATTCCGGCGCTTACTATGTCGGACGGACCTATGGGGGTTCGGCAGGAATTCGAGCCGGCAAGCTGGAAAAGTGTGGGGAACCATGATGATTATGTGACCTACCTGCCCTGTAACAGCGCTCTTGCGGCCACATGGAACCGCAAGCTTGCAGGGCTTACGGGAGAGGTATTGGGCGCGGAAGCCAGAGGACGGGGCAAGGACGTGATCTTAGGGCCGGGGGTGAATATAAAGAGAAGCCCTTTATGCGGGCGCAATTTTGAGTATTTCAGCGAGGACCCATTTCTGACGAAAGAGATGGCAGTTCCTTATATTCAGGGAGTCCAGAAATGGGATGTGGCGGCGTGTGTGAAGCATTTTGCCGCCAATAACCAGGAGACACAGAGGCTGTGGGTGAATGTGAAGATTGATGAAAAAGCCCTTCGGGAAATCTATCTCCCAGCATTTTATGATGCGGTTAAAGAAGGAGACTCCTATACGATCATGGGAGCATACAACAAGATCTATGGGGAGCATTGCTGTGAGAGTGATTTCCTGTTGAATCAGATCCTCAGAAAAGAATGGGGATATGAAGGAGTTGTAATCTCAGACTGGGGCGGCGTTCATGATACGGCAAAAGCGGCGAACTCCGAGCTTGATATTGAGATGTCGGTAACGGATAATTTTGACGAGTATTATATGGCAGAGCCTCTAAAGAAGATGTTGGAAGAAGGGGAAATCTCCGAGAAGGTGATTGATGAGAAAGTCACCCGTATCTTGATGCTGATGAAACGCCTCCATATGCTTAATGGAGAACGAAAGAGCGGCGCATACAATATACCGGAGCACCGGCAGGCTGCCCTTGACGTGGCGCGGGAGTCCGTGGTACTCCTGAAAAATTCTAGGGAAAAGCTGCCCCTTTCGCCGGAGAACACAAAGGAGATTCTTGTGATCGGTGAGAACGCGGATCTAATGCATGCCCTGGGCGGCGGGAGCGCTGAGATCAAAGCCTTGTATGAGATCACCCCGCTGATGGGAATCAAGATGCTGCTTGGCGGAAATGCAAAGGTGGCTTATGTGAAAGGATACTGCCAGGAGCCCAAGGAAGAAGATAAAGACAGGAACTGGCAGGCAGACAGCCTTGAAAACGGCGGAGGAGAGGCAGCGCGCATAAATCAGGCGGATGAAGCGCTCACACTGTACCGGAGGCTGCTTCGGGAAGAAGCAGTGATGAAAGCAAAGAAATTCGATCAGGTAATCTTTATCGGGGGTCTGAACCATGAACAGGATTGTGAAGGGAATGACCGCGCTGATATGAAACTCCCCTATGAACAGGATCAGCTGATTGAAGAGCTGCTTGAGGCAAATCCGGATACAGTCGTTGTGATGGCAGGAGGAAGTCCGGTGGAAATGGGCAGATGGATTGACCGTGCGAACAGCGTGATCTGGAGCTGGTATGCTGGAATGGAGGGCGGAAGGGCGCTTGCGGAGGTGCTGTTTGGCAGGACGAATCCGTCGGGGAAGCTGCCGGAGAGCTTTTACAAGACCCATACGGATTGTTCGGCACATGCATGGGGAAATTTCGGAGAAAAGGAAACGGTAGATTATGTGGAAGGAGTCTTTGTGGGATACCGTTATCTGGAAAGCTATCATGTGGAACCGGAATTCTGCTTTGGACACGGACTGTCCTATACTTCTTTCGAGTACGAGTCGGCAGAACTGATAAAAGAGGACGGCAAGGTCTATGTGGAGTGCCAGATTGCCAATACCGGGAAGATGGATGGAAAAGAGACCATCCAGATTTATCTGGGGCCAAAAGAGCAAACGGAAGGCGAGCCGGTACGGCAGTTAAAGGGATTTGAGAAAGTCTTTTTGAAGTCCGGGGAGAAAAAGAAGCTTCGGATTGGGATTGAAGATTATTCCGAAAATAGGAATGTCTGGGTGGGAAGCTCCCTGAAGGATTTAAGAATGTGTACAGAAAGGAAAGGATGAAAAAGTATATGAAGATTCAAAGTATAACAGACGCAGCTTTTTCGGTTTATGGAAGAAGGCTGGAAGATTATCATTTGGAAGACCTGCTGGAGAAGATGAAAAGTACGCCGCTTCCTATGGATGATGTAGTTTATGTGCCGTCTTTAGAACTGCTTGAGAATACACCGGCCGGAAAGGAATTAGCTGCTCGTGGGTTTGGCGGGCTGCCGATTCAGATTGGTTATTGTAATGGGAATAACAGAAGACTTAACGCAGTGGAATACCACCGTTCTTCCGAGATTGATATTGCAGCGGATGATCTGATTCTTCTGCTTGGCAGACAGCAGGATGTAGAGGAGGGAAACTGGTACGATACTTCTAAGATTGAGGCATTCTTTCTCCCTGCGGGAACCGCAGTTGAATTATACGCGACTACGCTTCATTATGCACCCTGTTCTGCCGGTGATAAAGGATTCCGTTGTGTCATCGTGCTGCCAGAGGGGACGAACACAGAGCTGGATTTTGTCCCGGGAAAAACAGGGGAGGATCAATTGCTCACAGCAAAAAACAAATGGCTAATTGCACATCCTGAAGCAGGGATAGCAGGAGCGCACTGCGGGCTGAAGGGGAAAAATATCACCGTGTAACTAAAAATATATGAGAAATGAGAAAGCACAAGGAGAGAATATTATGAATAACATACCAAAAATCAAAATAGGAATCGTTGCAGTCAGCCGGGATTGTTTTCCAGAGAGTTTATCCGTGAACAGGAGAAAGGCGCTTGTAAAGGCTTATACGGATCAATATAATCCGGAGGATATCTATGAGTGTCCGATCTGTATTGTGGAGAGCGAGCTTCATATGGTTCAGGCTCTGGAAGATATTACAAAGGAAGGCTGTAATGCATTGTGTGTGTATCTGGGCAATTTTGGACCGGAGATAGCGGAGACGCTGCTGGCAAAGCATTTTGAAGGGCCGAAGATATTTGTCGCAGCAGCGGAAGAATCCGGAGACAACCTGCTGGACGGTCGGGGAGATGCCTATTGCGGTATGCTGAACGCAAGCTATAATCTGAAGCTGAGGAATATCCGGGCCTATATCCCGGAATATCCTGTGGGAACGGCCGAAGAATGTGCAAAGATGATCCATGAATTTCTGCCTGTTGCAAGGGCAGTCGTGGGGCTGGCTGATCTGAAGATCATCAGCTTTGGGCCAAGACCGTTGAATTTCCTTGCCTGCAATGCTCCGATTAAACAACTCTACAATCTGGGAGTAGAGATTGAAGAAAACTCGGAACTTGATCTATTTGAGGCGTATAACAGACATGCGGGGGATGAGAGGATTCCGGCTCTTGTAAAGGATATGGAGGCAGAACTTGGGGCAGGAAATAAGAAGCCGGAGATTCTTTCCAAACTGGCGCAGTATGAGCTTACACTGAAGGATTGGATCGCAGAACATAAAGGATATCGAAAGTATGTAGCGGTTGCCGGGAAATGCTGGCCGGCATTCCAGACCCAGTTTGGGTTTGTCCCGTGTTATGTAAATGGGCGGCTTGCCGCGCAGGGGATACCGGTTTCCTGTGAAGTAGATATCTACGGCGCATTAAGCGAATTTATCGGGACAATGATCAGTGAGGATACGGTGACGCTTCTGGATATCAATAATTCGGTTCCGAAAGATATGTACGAATCAGAGATTAAAGGAAACTTTCCCTATGAGCAAAAGGATACCTTTATGGGATTCCACTGTGGCAATACGGCAGCGGGCAAGCTTGCTTTCTGTGAGATGAAATATCAGAAAATTATGGCAAGGACGCTCCCGGAAGAAGTGACACAAGGAACACTGGAAGGTGATATCATACCGGGAGATATTACGTTCTACCGCTTACAAAGTACTGCGGATAATATATTACGGGCATATATCGCACAAGGGGATGTGCTGCCGGTGGCAACCCGGTCATTCGGAAGCATCGGCGTATTTGCAATACCACAGATGGGAAGATTTTACCGCCATGTCTTAATTGAGAAAAATTTCCCGCATCATGGAGCAGTAGCATTTGGAAAGTATGGAAAAGCGTTGTACGAGTTGTTTAAATATATCGGCGTTCCTGTACAGGAAATAGGGTATAATCAGCCGGCCGATATGAGATATCCAACGGAGAATCCGTGGAAATAGAGGAAGGAGCAGGACATGTTATATATTGGTATTGATTTGGGGACCTCGGCTGTAAAGCTTCTTTTGATGAAGGGGAATGGAGAGATTGTAAAGATCGTGACAAAGGAATACCCATTATATTTCCCGAAACCAGGATGGTCGGAACAAAATCCGGAGGATTGGTTTGTGAAAACCATGGAAGGGCTTGGGGAACTGATAAAGGATTGCGACCGTTCAAAGATAGCGGGGATTAGTTTTGGAGGGCAGATGCATGGACTGGTAGCGCTTGATGAAAAGGATGAAGTCATCCGTCCGGCAATTTTATGGAATGACGGGCGAACCGCAAAGGAAACTGCTTTCCTGAATGAAGTGATTGGGAAGAAACAATTATCCAGATATACGGCCAATATTGCATTCGCAGGATTTACTGCACCGAAGCTTTTGTGGATGAAGGAGAATGAACCGGAGAAATTTGCAAAAATACGTAAAATTATGCTGCCCAAGGATTATGTGGCCTACCGTCTGTCCGGGAGTTTCAGCACGGATGTATCCGATGCCTCCGGTATGCTTTTGCTGGATGTGAAGAATCGCTGCTGGTCCAAAGAAATGCTGGAAATCTGCGAAGTGAAAGAGGAGATGCTGCCAAAACTTTATGAGAGCTATGAAGTGACAGGAACTTTAAGGCAGGAGATCGCAGATACATTGGGAGTAAGCAGGCAGGTAAAGGTGATTGCCGGAGCTGGGGATAATGCGGCGGCCGCGGTAGGGACGGGAACCATCGGGGACGGCATGTGTAATCTTTCTCTGGGGACGTCTGGCACCATATTTATTTCCAGCAATTACTTCAAAGTGGATAAAAATAACGCGCTTCATTCCTTTGCCCATGCGGATGGAACCTACCACTTGATGGGATGCATGCTCAGCGCTGCTTCCTGTAATAAATGGTGGAGTGAAGAGATATTAAAGACAAAGGATTTTGCTGCGGAGCAGGCAGGGATTACAAAGCTTGGAAAGAATCCGGTGTTTTATCTCCCTTATCTGATGGGCGAGCGTTCCCCTCATAATAATCCGGATGCCAGGGCAATGTTTATCGGGATGTCTATGGATACAACCCGAGAGGATATGACCCAGGCAGTGCTGGAAGGAGTCATGTTTGGGCTCAGGGATTCTTTGGAGGTGGCGAGAAGCCTTGGGATGCAAATTGAAAGGACAAGAATCTGCGGAGGCGGCGCGAAAAGTCCTCTTTGGAAGAAAATGGCGGCGAACATCCTGAATTTAAAAGTGGATGAGCTTGCTGTTGAAGAAGGACCGGCGCTTGGAGGAGCTATGCTGGCGGCAGTAGGATGCGGGGAATATGAAAATGTAAAGGCCGCAGCGAAAGCGATTGTCAGGACAGAGGGAACCGTAGAACCAGAAGCGGATCTGGCAGCCGCATATGAAATAAAATATCAGCAGTTCAGGAGGATATATCCGACAGTAAAGGATTTGTTTTAAGGAGAAAAATATGGCTTACGGAAAAAATATAGACAGGATTCTTTATGGAGGCGACTACAACCCGGAACAATGGCCGCAGGAAGTGTGGGAGGAAGATATCCGGCTTATGAAAAAGGCTCATATCAATATTGTAACTCTAAACACATTTAGCTGGGCAGCATTACAGCTTTCGGAAGACAGCTACTGTTTTGAAAAGTTAGATACAATTATGGATTTTGTAAGAAGAAATGGATTAAAGGTATGTATGGCCACTTCTACAGGCGCGCACCCGGCATGGATGGCGAAAAGACATCCTGATATTCTGCGTACTGACAGGAACGGGATAAAGAGAAAATTCGGAGGCCGCCATAATTCCTGCCCCAATAGTCCCACATATCGTAAATATGCGGCAAATTTGGCGGGGAAGCTTGCAAAAAGATATAAGGATTATGAAAATATTGTGGCATGGCATGTGTCGAATGAATTTGGCGGGGAGTGTTATTGCGAGAATTGCGAGCAGGCTTTCCGGAGGTGGTTGAAGCAGAGGTTTGGAACAGTGGAAGAAATGAACCGGGTCTTTAACACAGCATTCTGGGGGCATACCTTTTACGACTGGGATGAAGTGGTGCTTCCGAACCTTCAGAGCGAGCATTTTCTGACCGATGGTGAAGACCGAACCATGTTTCAGGGAATCTCTCTGGAGTACCGAAGGTTTATGTCTGAGAGTATGCTGGAATGTTTCCGGTTGGAGTATCAGGAGATAAAAAAGGAAATGCCGGATATCCCGATTACGACAAATCTCATGGGCTTTTATAAACCTTTGGATTATCAGAAATGGGCAAAGGAGATGGATTTTATCTCATGGGACAGCTATCCGGAACCGGGTGATACTCCGGCAGAGACGGCATTGCAGCACGATCTGATGCGGGGAATAAAAAAGCAGGAATCCTTTGTGCTTATGGAGCAGACACCCAGCGTAACTAACTGGCAGCCCTATAACCGGCTGAAACGGCCCGGCGATATGCGGCTTTTAAGCTATCAGGCGGCGGCTCACGGCGCGGATGCAATTCAGTTTTTCCAGATACGCAGATCCATCGGGGCATGTGAGAAATTCCACGGCGCTGTCATCGACCACGCGGGCAGGGATGATACAAGGATATTCCGGGAGGTAAAGCAGCTCGGCGGAGAATTAGAGAAACTGGGTGATGTATTCTTAGAAGGGCGTACACCGGCGGAGACAGCCATACTCTTTGACTGGGACAACTGGTGGGCATTGGAATATTCGGCTGGACCGAGTATTCGTATGAAATATTTGGATGCTGTCAGGGATTATTATACGGCGGCATATGAATCCAATGTTCCTGTTGATATCATTGGTACGGAGAATGAATTTGATTCTTACAAAGTCGTTATCGCGCCGCTGCTCTATATGACAAAGTCTGGGATTGATGAAAGAATCCGAAAATTTGTGAAAGATGGAGGCATATTTGTTACTACATATTTCAGCGGGATTGTAGATGAGCATGATCTGGTCATACAGGGCGGATATCCCGGAAAGCTAAGGGATATCCTTGGAATCTGGGTGGAAGAAAATGACGCGCTTCCTGAAGGGGAAGAAAACAGCTTTATTTATAAAGGAAATCTGTATCCTGCGGAAATACTCTGCGATCTGATACATCTGGAAGGCGCAGAAGGCTTGAGCGTTTATGAAAAGGATTTTTATCAGGAAATGCCGGTCATTACAAAAAACAGGTTGGGGCAGGGATGTGCATACTATATGGGGACACGCTCAAACGGTGAATTTTATCATAAATTTATGGAGGATATTTTTACAGAAGCGAAGATTACAGAAACGATGGTTACACCAAAAGGCGTGGAAGCGGCAATTCGGGTAATCGATGGCAGAGAAGTTTTCTTTTTGATGAATCATAAGAAAGAAAGCGAGCGGATTACTTTAAATGATGATTATAGAGATTTGCTGGATGATAAGGAGTACCAGACGGGAAATTCCATAGAAATAGGAGGAAGAGGGGTGTATGTGCTGTTAAGACAGGTGGGGAAACGCAGATGATGCTCTAATGTGTTGTTACAATTTATCATAGCTTGATCATATTTACTCTAGATAAAGATGGTGAGAATCCTTGCCAAATTATTTGTTAAAATTTAGATATTTGATTTGAAGATAATTGTCGATGATTTGTGGTGGAATAAAAATTATTGCATACACATGTAAGAGAAGTATAAGGAGAAATTATGGATAAAATCATAATATTTTTGGTGCCAGAGAATGAGAAAAATATTTTAACAGATGTTCAGAAGTATTTTCAGTTAAAAGGTGATTGTGTAGATATCCATACTAAAAATAATATAACATTGTTCCTTGCTAATCTTGAAATTGATTTATACCACAGAGAAGTGAGGCATAATAAAAAGCTTATCAAACTTACAGATTTAGAATTTCGACTGCTCCATTATTTAGCAAGCCAGCCTGGCCGTGTATTTACCTATCAGCAGATTTACGAAGCAGTATGGGGAGACGAATACGCCTGTGAAAAAGGAATCATCATGTCTCATATCCGCCATATCAGGCAAAAGTTAGAATCTGAGGGAGATTCCTACGACTACATAGAAAATATTAGGGGAGTGGGATACCGATTCAAGGAACCAATGACCGACAGTTCTTAGTGCTGCCGGTCATTGTTCTTTTCTGCCAAGAAGATAGTCCGCGCTGACTTTAAAATAATCTGCAATCACCGCAATCTCATAATCCGGGACAAACCGTTCTCCCCGTTCAATTCTTAAAATCGTCAAATCACTAAATTCAACCCCGCTTAACGTAAGCCTAGCGGCCAGTATGCGCTGGGAAATATTCTGCTTTTGGCGCAGCTCTTTTAAGCGGCTCCCTATGATATTCTTCGATTCACCATTCCAATATATTTTCATGACTTATCTCCGCATAGAAAACTTCTAAAGATGAAAGATTTATTATTGATTGTACCGAATTGAAATGATAATATACTTCTAAAGATGAAGTTATTTAGAGATTTGTATAATAAGAAGGTCAAAATGCAGAAACTACGACAAGATATCAAATGAAAATTTTTAGTCTGCAGTGGCAGGAAAGGAGAAGCTCATGGAAAAAATGGTATGGGATAAAGTAAGAGAATTTTTGGAGGTATTAAGATGTGAGGATGTTGACAGGGAAAGCATTGTGAATACAAAAGAATTACAGGAAGCAAAACAAATCCTCTCTGATAAAAGCGCTGTTTATCAGCAATGTATCGGAGATTCCCGGACAGAGGCTCAGGAGAAGATTAAGGAATATGTAGAAGCGCTGAAAGCATATTCCAATGAAGAATGTCAGCAGGCGTACCTCCAGGGCATGGTTGACTGTATGCTAATCTTATGCGGTGCCGGAATACTGACCCCCAAACAGGAGTTGGAAGTCCTGTTAAAACCACTCATACGACCGTCAATTTAAGAAAGTGACTCCACCATCTGGCCGAAATCACTTTTCTTGTGAAAATTCAATCAAAGATACAGAGAAGCTCAAGAATCATTGTTTATAATGGATTACTGGGCTTTTCTTCTCTGTTCTCCAGCAATGTCCGGGCATTTGCCAAAAGGATCTTCAGCTCTTTTGGCGTGCATAGCGGCAGTAACCGGATCAGCTGGAGATAGGAGTCATTCTTCGCATTCTGTTTCGGGCGGATAAAATCATCCGCTGAAAGGTTGAGGATCAGGATCATCCGGCAGAATAGCTTTAAGCTCGGGATATTCTGTCCACGTTCCAGATTGCCTAGGTATGACAGGTTGCAGTTTAATTTCTCGGCAAGCTGTTCCTGTGTAAGGCCTAAGTCCTGCCTTCCATTTCTGATAAATTTTCCCAGTCTATTATTTGAAAAGATCATGTGATGTATTCACCTCCATTGAATCTAGTGTATTACACCAGATTTGAAAAGTGAAAATAGCATTACACCATAATAAAAATGGTGTAATACAGCAGATTTGGAAAGGCAGTGTGTGGACAGAAAAGAAAAGTGATAGGAAAGGTGTGTTGGCTTCTTGCTGAATTTTACAGGGTTCCTGCAAAATTTAGATAAAAAATTAAAAAAATTACAGTTTTTTATGCGGCATTATGCCGTCTTGAATATGGTGTATTACACCATAAAGAATATAGGATAGAATTATTTGATGGAAAAGCAGCCTGGCGTGGGAAAGAAACACGGGGATGCTTATCTTATTCCGGAAAATATGCAGGCAGCATCCGTGCGCCTCCCTGATCTGGACTGGCTTTATGAATATGGAAAGACAGATTGGAGGAGGTATTCTATGAATGCAAATGGAACGAGCGGAGAAAATATTACTGTGACTCAAAAAATCGTATTCCTATCCTACCGGCAGGAGCTGTATGAAAAGTTTCGGCTTCATCTGACCGGGCAATATGATATATTCTATCATAGAATCAGGGAGGACACAGGCGGTAAGACGTTTTTAAATGAAATCGCCGTATTGTATATTATTGAGATGCTGCATTTTACGGAAAAGAGTGCGGAGCTGCTCCATGAAATACGCAGTAAGTGCAGCGCGCCGATCCTGTTTCTCTCCGATGCCAGGACAGAAAAAATAAGAACGGAAGAAACGGTACGGGCAATCAGAGGTGGGGCGGACGGGTATCTTGCGAACCGCCAGCCGATGGAGGAAATTATGGCAGAGGCGGAGGCTTTGATCCGCTTACAGACGCGTATCCAGAAACGACCTGAAAGATGGATTTACCAGGAGCTTCAGATTGTGCCGGACAGGAGGCAGGTTTTCCTTAAGGGAAAGGAAATATCCTTAACCCGCTTGGAATTTGACATTGTACAGTACCTTGCCGTGCAGAATGGGAGAGCCGTTACATACAAGGAACTATATGAAGCAGTGTGGCACAGCGAGTATCTGTTTGACGATGAAAGTATCATGGCGCATATCCACCGTATCCGGCTGAAGCTGGAGACTGACCGGAAACGTCCCTTTTATATCCAGAATGTATATGGGGTAGGCTACCGGTTTGGATGCTGCTGTACGCAGAAAGAATCCTAAAAGCACCATAGGGGTTGTTGCAGCCTGCTATGAATTACTTTGTAAGGCAGTGCCGAAGGGCGCTGTCTTACAAAATAGTTCATGACAGGGTGGCTGGCGCATAGTTAATATGTCTTAAAACACAATATATATGAAAAGAGTAATTGACGAACACTATATATTGTGATAATATGAAGATGAAATTTGTATTTGTATTCATCGGAAGGATGGGTAGCGCATTTTAGTTTCGGTCTGTACCGAAAGAAAACGATAAGGAATCAGGGGATTCCTGCCTTTCATGAGGGACAAGGATGGAAAGCATTTAGAATGGCATGTTCTAGGTGCTTTTTTGTTGTCTTCGGGCATGCGTAGGAAGCTTTTGGTGGAAATCTTCCGTAGGATGGACAGATACAAAGACCAGCCTGTGTAAGAAGAAAAAAGCAGTGAAGGAGGTGTTTCGTGTGGATTATGACAGAAAGGGGGAAACATAACAGAATCTCAACAGGGTAGGAAGGCTGGGAGTGAAGCAGGAGACATTGCGGGGCATTTAGAAGCAGGATTTCTAAATGCTTTTATTGCGCCGTAACATACAGAATAAGACTGGCAGCAGGTTCTGTAACGGTGCAGGTGATCAGGAGGAGAATATATGAATCAGTCAATTATGATGGGACGTCTGGTCCGGGATCCACAGATTAATTATGTTGAAAACAGCAAAGGTGATGAGATGGCAGTTGCAAATTTCCGTCTTGCCGTAAACCGGAAATTCGGTGAGGAGACAGATTATTTTCCATGTTCGGCGTTTGGCCGGCTGGCAGAGTTTGCGGAGAAATACCTATTCCAGGGGATCAAGGTTGTTGTGAACGGACGGATGGAGAATAACAATTATACCAATAAGGACGGGGACAAGGTGTACGGAGTCTGCCTTAAATTAGATGACATTGAATTTGCAGAAAGCAAAAATGCAGGGCAGGATCATGATGAGGACGAAGGGGGCAGCAGGAGCAGGGGTTCCGGAAACAGGAGAGGCTCTTCAGGTGGAAGAGGAAGTTCTTCCGGCAGCAGGAGCGGTTCCAGAAGTTCTGGCTCATCAAGGGGCGGTTCCGGACGTTCTGGCAGAAGTTCCGGTTCTTCCAGAGGCGGTTCCCAAAGCGGCGGTTCCAGAAGCGGCAGGTCATCCAGGGACCGGAATGTAGACGAAGAGTTTGATGACATGGAGAATGGCTATTTTGACTAAATGATTGAGGGGGAGGATTCCCCCGAAAAGATACAGGAGGCAGTGAATGGAGAAGGTAAGAGAGTGGATGGTAAGATACAGGCAGATGCTTCTTTTGATAGGGGTAGCCGGCATGATGCTGGCGCCCTTTTTATGGCCGTTCTTTCTTGCAATTGTTTTTCAGGTGCTTAGCCTGGCAGTCCCGGTTCTTATTGTGGGATTCGCCGTCAAAAAACTGCGAAAGGAGAAACCGAATGAACAAAAGGAAGATCAAAGAGATGAGGATTCAGAGGATGCAGGGGTACATGGCAAAGAAACCATATCCGGAGGTAAAGCTCCAGCAAAGGCAAAGGACGAGGCGGCAGGTCCTGTACCGGAAAAGTATTGGGAAACGGGAGAGAAATCGTTAAGAAGGCAGCTTGGGGAGATCAAGGCGATGAGTGATGCTTCCTGCTTTGCGCTGGTATGGTATGAACTGGAAGGGAAGGAGCGGATCTTGCGGTTTATGAGAAAGCTTGAAACAGAAGGGATCCGTAAGTTCTCCATCAGCCCGGAGGGGATCTGCTCGGTCCGTACGGAAAACGGATACCGAAGGATCGGTGTGCTGCGTTCCTATCCCTGCCGGGAAATGAACGGCCTTATACCAAGGCTTAAGAAGGACCATATCCATGCAGCCCGGAGGGGAAGATATTTGTGGCTTTCATGGGGGAAGGAGTGCTTCAGATGATACACTGCAAGTTTGTAGAAAGGACCTACTATAATCCGGCCAATGGATATACGGTGGCATCCTACCGCACCAGGGAGGAACTGCCCCAGGAGGTAAGCCGCCAGAATCCAGAGCATCCGGGGCGTTTTACGGCTTACGGGATTGAACTTCCCGTAGGGGAAAACCTGGAGATGGAACTGGACGGTACATGGAAGAAGGGAAAATATGGGTTTCAGCTGGATGTATCTTATTTCCATGTCAATA